>Ga0065711_1000136_pt1 | contig 93058 bp, 59 predicted proteins | sample Hoacrofraction12_FD_59098 | JGI IMG/M metagenome (GOLD analysis project Ga0065711, IMG submission 59098) | Hoatzin crop microbial communities from Cojedes, Venezuela - Epithelial fraction 12 v2 (version 2) | ecosystem: Host-associated > Birds > Digestive system > Esophagus > Crop | place... | reverse complement strand
CTTCCCTTCCCTTCCCTTCCCTTCCCTTCCCTTCCCTTCCCTTCCCTTCCCTTCCCCTCCCCCTTCTTCTTTTCTTCATTGCACCGTCTGTGTATCGGGCAGCTGTTCGTGTGCATGGTCCCATGCGGTTCAGTGCGCTCTCCTGCAGCACCCAGTACGAGCAGGTCAGAGTAAGGGTTTCCAGCAGTCGCTTTTTGGGTGCAGAATGAGCACTCCCGCATGGGACCGCCTGCGCGAGGCACCAGCTCCGCCGAGGGCAGGAGGCTCCGCCGGGGCCGGTCAGCGTGCCCTCAGCACGGCAAAGCCCACGTGCTGTGGGAGAGAATTGCCTCAACGACGGTCACTTCAGGAGCAGCACCAAGGACGCGGGGTGTGGAGTGCCCCGTGGGGCCGCAGCCACGCAGGGAGAGGGTCAGGCCGGAGGAGCGGCTGCGGAAGAGGAAGGTGGAACATGCGATCTTCGGGGGGGGAAATACGCAGTTCGTATAATGGCCCTACAATGTATAATGTTTAGAAACGTGAAACCAACACAGCCAGTAGGTTTTTTTAATTAGGAGTGTAGAGTTTTATGATTTAAAAGGTTTTATAAAGGAGTTTTAAATAGACCATGGAATTGCTATAGCAGGTTTTTTTCTGTTGGAAATTGCTCAGCCATTTGGTTTCTATTTTTGCAAAAAGCACAAGCTTTTTGAACAATCATTTGATATGCTTGTTGATGCATCACAAAAAGGAGATATGCTTTGAATTCTCCTTAAAAACCCCATGTAAACACAAGGCTTATGTATAATTGCAACAAAATACCATCTCCTTATTGAGTGCTTTCACATGTAATTTCCTCTCTGACTACTGCGTGTAAACACACTTATTGTATTTGGGAAACTCCCGAACCTCAGGCAGAATCAGGATCAATAGCTCAGCAAAGGCAAATTATAGTTTAAAATGTCCATGTTTTGCAACCAGATGCCTAAGATGGTAACAGAGGAAGAAGGAAAGAGGTGTTTTAACATAGAAGTGTGGTTGGATGGCCCAATTTTCCACTCCTTTCTGTCACATGCTGGCACTGCGCACACCAGCAGCATCTTCCACACCCAGGGACCGCTGGTCCACAGGCTGTGGGACAGCCAGGCACAGGAGTGTCGTTTCAGACAGACAAGGGCATTTGCCTCTCCGTCCCCTGAACTGTCCCCTAAATTTCTCTTTCTTTGTGTAAGGAAAAGACGATGTCTTCCACCCATTGGCGTGGTGTTCATTTTTTCTTGCATTTTTGTTTCCCTAAAGCAGTGGGAGGCTGGAACTGGTTGGACCTCAGTGGTGGCCACTGCCACGCCATGCCATGGTGGATCCTGACCTGCTCCCAGCTGCACCGCAATCACCGCCCCAGACCGAGCTGAAGGAAGGGGCTTCCCAGGAGGCTTTATATTAGGAATGCCATAAAGAAATAAGCAACAGCACCAAGACATTACACAGGTGAGAAGAAATAGCAACTAGTGTAAAATTCAACATGACAAAAGGCTGTAAGAAAATGATTAATTTCTACCAAAACAAGTGGGTTGTCTTGGTTTTTGTTGTGCACCTAGCACATTTCTGTGCCTAGGGTCGATTGCTGTGTGCTTCCCTATTGCTTCTCCCCAGAAGCCAGCCAAAATGCTGTAGGCGTTTTCTATTTCTTGATCTTCAGTGTCCCCATGGAGACTTGCAAGGTCTTTTTAGTTTAGCACTTAAGCCATTACCACGTTCTTCCCCACAGCTGGCTCTTCTGGACAAATTGTTGAAAGTTTAAATTGTATTAAATTTGTAGATGAATATCCATGAAATTCTCTTAGATTCTAAGGTACTGTTTGTACCCCTAAGGCCATTTATGGTTATAATGGCTATATGGTTATAACTGTCTTTATGATTATAATGGTTATATGGTTATAATCACATTTAGAGTTACAATTTTCCTCTGCTGAAATTGATATTAAAATTTAAAGTAGATAGAGTTCCACCTGTACCTGAAGGCAACACAAGATCGAGTTTCCACTTCTTCAAAGCCCTTCAGCTTCCCCTACGCTGAATTACACAGCTCTGGGCTGAGCACAACAGGGGATTAGTGCAACTTGGACTCTGCCAGTGTTGCAATATGGCAGAGCATAATTTAGCTTGATCCACGTAGAGACAATCACATCACTGGAGTGCACAATAGTGTCGTCAAGAGAAAGAGCTGCGTAACATGAGTATCCTGCACAAATGGCATGACTGCAAGCTGAAATGGTTTTCCCCTCAACTTTCTGTATATTTTTTATGTTCGAATTTGTTTCTGCTATGCCCTGATTTATCAAAGCACTAAAACACATGCTTGACTTTAAATGCCTCGCTGCAGCTATAACTAATTGCATGCTTAGTCTTTGATGGCTCAAGGTCATAAAGAAATCACTAGCTTTTCCAAACAAATGCTTCAATATGTTAATTGCTAGCAAACCAAATCCCCAGCCTCTTCGGTTATGGGCGTAGGGCTGTATGCCTGACTAGAGGGTTAACATGCATCTGCCTGGGATTTCCCACCACACAGTTACTCAGGGTGCAGAGAGCCCAACAGTATCAGACCACACGGGGCGGTTGAACTTTGGCACGTCACACGTTTGCCTGGAAATGCCTGACCAAATGTCCAGAGCAGGACAACTGTGCAGGGCACAGACACAGTGCAAGACCTCTGCTTTCCGTGGGCTCGCATCTGATGTGCAACTTCCTCTGCTTCAGTTTGTGCCCGTTGCCCCTTGTCCTGTCGCTGGGCACCACTGGAAAGAGTCTGGCCCCGTCCTCCTGGCACCCACCCTGCAGATATTTATCGGCATTTCTAAGGTCCCCTCTCAGCCTTCTCTTCTTCAGGCTGAACAAGCCCAGCTCCCTCAGCCTTTCCTCATAGGACAGATGCTCCAGTCCCCTCATCATCATCATCATCATCTTTTCACCATTCTTTTGTCTGTAAAGGTAAACCATTACTTATTTCTGAAAGCAAGAGGAGAAACTGAGTATACTAAATGTCCCTTACCTAAACATATTTATACACACACACACAGACATGCACACTGCATGCATACCTATACATGCCATGTGTGTATATACACATATAGAATAATTTAAACATAAATATAGAAATATGTAAATAATATATAAATACATAAACATACACATATACAAAAATGTGAAAGCAGTACTGCGTGAGCAGAGTTCCCATGGACATTCGCTCTGACAGCTGGGGGACATTGACTCCCTCCGTCTATACCGGCTGCTTTCCCCTCCAAGATTCTTAGTAGAACAACAATATTCTAACAGTTGCAGCTTTAAAAAGCTTGATTATGACCAATCATTTCTCCCAGGCAGTTGTATATTTAGCAGAAGGGAAAAATTAAACTTCCCAGGAATGAGGTTATTTAGGGCATAAAATTCAAGGAAATAGGTATTTAGGTCATTGTGGGCATGGTTTTTATTTTCCCTAATTTTCAAATTACTTTCGATTAGGTCTGTTCAGAGTGGAAACTTCTTGATGTGAAATAGATACTATCTAAATCATTAGAGCTCATTCATTGCCATGTGCCACCTTTTAGAGCAATTAAGCCTGACCTTGGGGTTACCTAGCTGAACACGCACCGACCCAGGGCACTTCCTCTGAATACGAATAAGCTTGTAGTACAAATACAGTCAGGAGAGAGAGAGCATCGCTCTGGCACAGATAATGCCTTTGTTAGACGGAGTGGGGCTCCGCGGGCTGTCAGACTGTGGAGTCCATTCATTCAGAACATTCTCTGCTGGGATCAGTTCTGGGGTTGGGTTGTTGTTTTTTTTTAACCTTGCTTTTTTGCCCTGACATCTGGAGTCTATCCCTTCGCCAACCTCTCAACCCTCTGCTCAAAAAGAGAAAGTGAGGGAAACAGACGGACAGACTCACAGACAGCATGAGCCCCAAAAAACCTCTGGCAAAATTTTTTTTTAACAATAGTAATAATGTCTAATTTTTGAAATCTTTCTTTCGGATATGAATATTTTTGTCAAAGATTTGCCAGCTGAACTCAAGGCAGTCTCAAAAACCTGTCCCCGATTCTCTCCAGGTTGGATCTTCTCACTTTCAGACTTTAGGTAGTTCTGGCAGCTGCAGCGTGCGGCACCTGTGCTCCAGATTCGCAGCCCTTTGATCACAATACATTTACAAGGCAAGGAACTTCCAGTATGCGAGTGACTGGTTTCCCTGGAAATATCTGGGAGGCCAGACTACTCATCAGGCTTTTTTCAATGCCTGCTTCCTTTGGCAGAACAAACGTGGAAGCTGCCTCTACTTATTGTATTAAAGAGAAAAGGAGATGCTGGTAAAAAATTAAGTGGGGTCTTGCTTAGAGAACAAATCTTTTTACATGCTGGCAAACGACGCTAAACAATAACTGTCAGAATCTGTTAAAATAGCAGAAAAACAATATTGCTTGGTACAAACCTAATTTTGCTAGCGTTTGTTCACAAACTGCATCTCACGTTTAGTCCCGTTTACCCGACAAACTCCCAACAATCCAAGACAGCTCCAAATGCTGTTTCTTTTAGCTTTCATAACGTGTTTAGCAGGGGAAAGTAAGCCATATGGCATTCGTTCGCCTGGCGGGGCAACTCCTCGTTAGGCTGCTGACCTGAAACGTAATCTCCACCGTGACCCACGGGGAAAAGCGCAGGACCCACCTGCAAAGTAAAAGCCCTTTTTGAGACATCGTGCCAGACTCCTGATGGCTCTGTTCGGATTCACCCTTAGGAGGCTTTGCCAGCTCGGATTTCTTTGCCGTGATGTGCAACGGTGGGGCACTACAGGGGTCTTCTTCTGTAGGGAGAACTTCGGAGAGAATCCTTTTTTTTTTCCTCCCCCCCTCCCCTCCATTTTTTCCATGCTTGCTACATGTAACATGCTGAATTATATAGAATTGGAAAATTTTCTCTTTTACCCTTAGCCTAGCTAGTGGCCTGGCCTACACGCAATGTGTGTGCCTATGCTGACTGCCAGTGGCATTTCAGTGACGTGAGGATGAATCCACGCGTAGCAGGAGACATTTTTCTGTCAAAAGAAAGGAGTAAGCTTTTCTGTACTAATATTTGACAGTGGATAAAGGATTGCTGTTTTTAACGTTTTCTCCCTCCCCCAAATATTTAGGCAACAGCGGTCCTGTGAGCACAACCAAAGGCTCAGAGCCCACAGAGCTCACGCCTCCGGGGCAGAACCGGCACACGGAGATGCCGTCTGAGTTCTCGTTTTCAGCATGGCATTTTGGGGACCAGATTGTACCGCAGTTATCCAAGCTGATGGTACTGTGAGTGTATAGATGTTACTCATGCCCCTCAATAACTGCTTGCTTCCAAGCAAGTCTTTCTGTTCATCTGCAGGTAGAAGTTAAAGCTGCCGAAGGAACAAAATCAAACCTCCTTGTTCCTCACTGACGTAATCCAAGAGGACAAGATATGGAAATACTCCATACTGTATGACTTCTGCATTCCTTTACACCATCCGTCTTGTACATGAGGTGTGCAAAGTCACAGCACAGCATGAAGAAACAAGGTCAGGACTCCATGTTGGGAGGGCAACACTTATCCTCTATAGTCTGTAAAAGCCTGAAGAATTAGCAAACATTTACAGCCATGGCAGATTTGGGGATTCAAAAAGATTTTTTTTGCAGGTGTAATTATCCAAAAAGGTGATGGAGACTATTTTAAATCCAGCTTTGTCTAAAAATTCCATCCAAAATAAGGATGCAGCTGAATTGAGTTGTGAGAAAAGTTCTTCATGCTGATTGTTATCTTCATAATTGCTAATATATTATAACAATACTTGTTCAAGAAAACCTTTCAGCTTTAAAAGGCTGGAAGATGGTATAGAAAAGTCCTCAGACTTCTTAAGGCTTCCTCACACCTTGGACTTCTTCCAAACTTGGCAATTATATTTCCATGATCTGACTACAGTACCCTTTCAACAAAGGGAAGCCAAAATTTGGAGAGTCCGTGTAGATCGACAAACTGGTATTTGACTGGAATCCACTCCTAAGCAATGTGTATTTAACCACTGGTCTTCCAGTACCCACAAGAGAAATAACAGTGACAGTTATAGTATTGTGCTCCAAACAGCCCCGACCTGTCGGACTGGGGACATTTTGTTTTCTGAACTGCAAAATTGCAGACGTTAATAAACTGTTGAATGCTTTAGCAGAAATGAGACGTACTGGGAGGTTTCTTTTCCCTGGAGTCCATCCATGTGCCCACCACATATACCTGTACAAATAAAAGATGTATTTTTGCAGAGCTGAAGTAGCAGATTTTGTATCAAACATGGCTTCATGACCTTAAATTGTCTATAAATAAGCATTATGTAATATGGTATAAAAAAAATCATGCTATTAAGCCTATTAAATTACTCTGCTGTAGTCCACCGCTTGCTCTGACTCCTACCCAGACGCGGTGTGGATCCAGTGATCGGACTGTTGCCTTTCAAAATGCAGCCCACGGTAAAATCATCTGCTTGATTGGCGAATGGCATTTCCAGTACGGAGGTAAAGTGAAAAATACTTGGAGACTTAGAACTATGGAAATTGCTGGCCTTTTTCTCTTCTCAAGTAAGGGGAAAATTATCTTTGGGCCTCTTACAATAAAGACAAAATAATTACAATTCCAGATGGAAATCTTATCATCTAATCCAACTGAAATGTTTTTTTTTCTAAGTGGAGTGGCTGCTAATTCCTGGGGAATAACATCGTAATTTGGGGATTCGGCCTGCACTGAATGTCTGAATGTACAAAGAAACAAAATACAAACACATCCTGGCTTAACTAGAAATTGGAAGTGGTTCCATTCTGCAGCGTACGTACTTTAGTCTCAGATTGTTATGCTGGTCTCGCATTTCTCCAGTGGCTTTGATACCACAACCATTTGGAAATCCTTGCTTTGGACAACAGCGTACCTGGTGACAGAGGTGCTGCCTCCACATTTATATGGCTTTAAAAGTAACTGCCCCTAAATCTGCAGTGGTCTTTGGTCTGTAATCTTGATGCCTCGCTGAGTTTGTCATGTTTATTTATGGAATGGGATCAAAGTTACTGACTTTGAGCCTGAACCCACCGCCCAGCCTCCCCAGAAGATGTGTGCGTGAGTTGTTTTCCTCCGAGTTGCTGTTCAGGCACGTTCCCTCCGTGCTACATCAGCGATGTGTATTTTAAACAAAACTCCCCATTTTTATTTCCCTCCAGCTGGAATGCAGCAAAGCCAGATACCCAGGGCTTTGATGATAAATATGCCAGTTGAGGTTTTCTGTGCTTGTTTTTCAGCATTACAGGAGCAGACTGTTGCTTCCTAGCACCGCACAAAGCAGAACCTGGAGGAAACCAAGCTCCTGTGGTGGCTGAACAGTTTCAGAGTGAAAACTCTGCTCCCTTTTCAACTTCATGTACAAATTCATAATCAAACTGGCCACTATTACACACTCGGAAGTGCAGCACTGGAGTTCATGAAAACAGCACTGTTCTCCTCTTGAAAGTTTCTTTCATCGTATGTTCACACCCCCTAGGGAGCAACTAATTTTCTGTAAAAGCATTTTATTTGAAAACTAAATATTACTTTGCAATGAGAATAAGGAAACATCACCCATGCTAGGATATCACGTTGGGAAATAGAGGCTGGAGATTCACACCGCTGTCATCCTTCACAGAGAGCCAGCAGAGCCAGCACCACGTCACTGGCAGTGGAGTGGTGGGATACCAATGAACGTGCATTTGCTCAGTTAAAAACCCACAGTTTTACTTGATTAGCTGTTGCTTTGTATGCCAAAGAAAAAAAGCAAAAAGAGTTGATTACCTAGTTAAAAAATTGTACTTTCCTTGTCAACACAAAATTGGTAATTAAAAGAGAAAGCATTTGTAAAGCAGTAAGTACGTCCCACCTTCTCTGACCATGAGGCCGTGACCAGAAAGGAGCTGCAGAAGGAGCGGAGCAGCATCCAGGCAGTTGCTCTGGGATGCACCTCGGTGGGTCTCGTGTTCTCGCAGAGAGGAGACCAGATGGGCTCTCGTTGTTGGTTGGTGTCGATTCGCTAGTGAAGGCAGGATAAATGTACTTGTAATCTAATTCCTGTTGACTAAATACCTCATCCCCAAAATCATCAGCACACGTTGGTAGGGTTGGAAAAATGGCCGAGAGAGTAGTTCATCGGTATTTCAGTGGCACGCTAACGTGACGGCATCTGTGTGTTTGCAGTGTTTTGGTATTGTTTTTTTAACCAAGCTACATTTTGTCAAACTACAAGTGTCCTATTGCTAAGTAGAACTTCCCTGTCCTGGACACAGAAATTCTGCATTCATGGGAGAAAACCCTCGTTCCAGCCAACCCATTTCTTGCAGAAGTTTGAATGTCTCACTAGTGACATCACTCTGGCTCCTTTCTATCATGTGATTAAGAAGAGTAAGGCCTGGAAAGCAGGGGCCGCGTGTCAATAGGCGAGGGGCTGGCGGGAAGGGCAATATTGCAGCTCCGCTCTGGCCAGTAGCAAGAGCAATTTGCCCACAAGGAATCTCGAAAGGGTTTTCTCAGGTTATAGCAAAGTTAATGGCGCTGGAATTTCCTTCTCTTTCCGATTGGCGCAGCCTTCTTCGTGCAACCTGGAAGTATATGGTGAAGTGCAAGGAAGGTTTTGATAGCAGCAGAAGCAACTGGGCAGCGTATAACTGATCCGCAGTGCGCGGCCTGATCCAGGAGCTCCCACTGCTCCTGGAAGCACAAGACCTTTGTAAACTGAGAGGAAGGTTGAAACACTTGTAGGCTGATTCTGATCTAACTGGTTATTTAAGGGGTGGGAAGAGTAGATATAAACAACAAAAATTTAAGATACGACATCACCACTTTGATACCGGATTTTGCTGGGAACCGGAGCACTGCAGAACCTCGTGAGCGCAGAGGAAGCTGTTGAAAGGAGAGACAAATAACATAGACATACCAGCAGAAAACACGCTTTCTAGCTTAATTGCAATTAACCAGTGGTCTGAGCCAAAGTCCACCATGTGACACAGATTAATCAAAACATCAGAAACCAGCTCTGTTATTCCGCACATCAGGAATCTCTTCCACAGATCCCTGATCACAGCATTACGGATTCTTTGTACCGTTCTTTTGAATGTACCTTTTCCACCTCCTCAGACTTAAGAGCTGTTAGTATAGTGTCAAAGTAACTGATTGTGAAAAAATCTAACGTCATCTATTTACGTCAGAAAGGAATTGAGCAAAAGCTGTGTTTGTTCTTCATCCATTTTTATTGTATCAAATATTTGATAAAATAAATTAAATTGGGAGAACGCTGTGCAGTGAACAGAGTCTTTTACTCAGAGATCAGCAGAATTTAGCCACACGTGGCCTTTGCCACCAGAGGCGAGCTAGCAGGGAAGCAACAAACACCTGCTGGGATCACCTCTACCTGCAGAAGAAATGAAAAAATGCCCATATGTTTTAGTTAGAAAAATTGAGAAGCACTTGCACTGTATAGACTTGTTCCAAAAGCTGCTAGACTCCTCGCTGCTAACCCAAGTGGATTTGAGATCTATCATCTGTACAAAAGACCATGTCTTCTTCTATTAGTCATTAAAGTAGCAGAGGCAAGGCAGGGAGGGTTGCTTCAAGACTCATTTTCTTTGAAGCCATCAGGGAAGAGCCCACAGACACGGGTGACCCGCCTCAGGTGCAGCCCTGGTCGTCCTCAGTTGATGGATGGAAGAAGCTGTGGAGGACATATCCTCCTTCTTTTATCCCCATCTCCCCCTTTTTTTTTCTTTTAAGTGCCATTATCTTACTGAAAAAATACTTATAGTTAATCAGCACTGCTTAATCCTATTCACTTCCATCTGTGCCTCTTTGTAGCCTGACACCTCTCCTGTCCCGAGGCCATGGAAAGCGGAGGGTATTTAGTGCTCAGGCTCTGCCCTTGGAGGCCTCTGGGGAGCAGCTGTCCCCAATCATCCTGTCCACGGCCCCTGCAATCCCGGATTACATCTTGTACCAACAGTTTGTGTGTGGGAAAAATCAAAGATGTCAGGGGCTCCTCCCAGGACGTGCACTTTGCGTAAGGTGCCCAATCACCGGGGCGCGGGCGCTTGACCTTTGCCCTTGCAGAGAGTAATGAATTGGGGGCCAGTTTTCAGGCGCTCACTGTCATCATCCAGCCCCCACCAGAGCTCAGTGTCAGAGCAATCAGGGACATGCTGAAGCAATGAAAGCAATCTGTTGTTAACTGGCTGAACTGGCTTGTCCCAGCCCCCAGACTTCCTCGTGCAGGCATACTACACAACAGTAATGCTCGCTTTCTTTAGAGGAGAAGAAAAAACTCAACAGGGTAAAAGATGCCTCCTCGTAGCCTTCCTTTCCTTGTCCAGGGGTTCAAGAACAGTTGGCAGAAAATCCAAGAACGAAAATTCAGAAGCCATGAATAGATGACAGCAGCAACAGTTGAATGCCTGAATAAATCCTTATGGACTAGAAAGACTTGATAACGAAAACAATTTCTTTAATATTAGTTCTTCACCCAAGCTCATTGCAACGAATGTATTGAATTACTTGCGTTCACTGCCCTGGGAAGGGACCTCAGACTTTGGTTTCAGCAGATCAGGGTATTTCCAGCGGTTTGAAATAAAAACATGCTCACAACTTCTTTATGGGTGCAACTTGGAACCGTAATCCCCAGCAGACAAAATTCTATGTTTTGGGAGTCAACGCAGCTATGAAGCAGGGAGGGGAACCGACAGCCCACTGCTGCTTGGCCTTCACACGGCAGCCACGCAACAGCAACCCTGCTTCAGCCCAGCAGCAGCAGCGCTGAGACCCCACCTCACCTCACCCATCCACCCCGGGCTTTCACCACAGATTCTGGTCTCCGGTACCCGCTTTCATAACAGTAATTGCTTATCTGCCAACAACAGTATTTTAATTGTCTTAATCAGCATCTAAATTAAGCCTTCGGCTGGGCAAGGACCAAATGCTGTGGGGTCCCTGCACACAGATGTGCTGAGCCTGCTGCAGTACAGCACCACCTGGCTTTTGGCTTCTGTTTATTTTTAGCTTCAAACACGATCCTTTACACAGTGATATCCTCGTAAAACCATAAAAATAAAGTGCAGTTTTGTGGATGCACCAGTAAAGGACCGGACAGTTGAACGCCCGGCTAAGCTCATCGCAGGAGCCCATGGTGGAGCTAGGAGACAAGTCTCACTGCTTGCCACCCGTGTGGGGCTCGTTAGATGGTGGCAGCTTCCCTGGGTCGTAATGAGCAGCAGACACTTGAGCTGCTTTGTGGAAGAGATGGATGGGCCAAAGACGCTCAGCCGCCACGCAGGGATGCTCACTGTGCCCAAAGGCTGTGACTCCGTCCCCTCCCCTCCCGGGCCCCCATCCTGCACGTCCCCAGCCCTGCTCCACACGTGGCTTCGAGCGCAGCCCTTCCCTCTGCTCTGCTGGGGATCCCGGCCGCGCTGCGACCCCGTAAACACGTGTCTGGCTCGCATGGCACGACCTGCAGTGCCAGACAAGGCAGAGGCTGTAGTAACTCACGAAATACACAGAAGTAGTTAAGAGCTCAGGACAGACAGCGTGAGAGTATCATGTTGAATTGCTATTAATGCTCATATCAAATGCTCTTTTTTCACTGCAGAAACAGCGCGGTTGAGGATATCAACGGCGCTGCTAGATAAACTTGTCAAACCTGGGTAATATTTTATGAGTGATTTAAGCACTTTTTCCAGTTGTTAAACAAAGGCTTCTCTTCAGCCTGGCTAGGGAAACGCTACTTAGAGGCTATGTCAGGTAAAAAAACCACGAAGTGCTGTTATTTTGTGAACAGTGTGAGATGACGCTATCGCTCTTTCTTCTGCACTTCAATGGCTTCCTGTTGCTGACTTGTTAGCAGGTATTTTGCAGGATTAAATGACCTGATGTTATCGGGCTGCGGGGCAGGGTTCGGCGTGTCCGAACGGATCTGATCGGCTGACGCAGTGTCCCCTCTTCAGCGCCTGGAGAAATAATCCCCATTTTTCATGCCACACGCCAGGAGATGTTGTCAGGCTTACATAAACAGATGTTTTGACAAGGAAATTTAAGTTTTCCCACTGTTATTTTGTCTAATACTTCTCATATTTTGTCTATTGTATTGCAGAGTGGTTTAAACAGGAGTGCAGCTGATGCGATAGCGTGCAGAATACATAGACAAAAAAGTACCTGTCTGCGTCATTTTTCTATTAGACAATGTTTGTGGGTTGAAGAAATCTACTCCAATGTAGGAAATTATTCTCCTTTTTCAGCGCAAACCCTTAAAAAATGAAGTTTTAATGTCAAACATGCATATTCCAGCCATAGCCTTGACGCTGACCCTACAGTCATGCCCGCTGACTCTCAGCTGGGAGAACCAGCTCAGCCTGTCTGTAACATAAACATTTCAGTTAAGGACTATAAAAATTATTAAATCCGCCCTGCTGAAGGGCCAGGCCATACGCGTCCTCCTGTTATCAAGGAGAAACATGGCCACGTGTCGGCAGGGTGCTCCTGGTCCTCCTCCCCACCACCCACCCTCCCTGGGGAAGTCCAGCACTGCCCTGTATCCATCCTGCTCGCCCGCAGGGACGCAAGACCCTGTATCTGTGCCTGGCATGGCAGATCCATGTAATTTACCTGTAACAATTTTGCTTGTCTTGATGTACAAAAGGCCATTCCAGCTTTTGCAGAAGCAAAGTGATTCCAACCGTTGCTCATCAAGCACGATGAGAAACAAAGAGCAGAATGGTCATTGATTTGAAACAGCTACAGGTGTATCCTACATCATTTAACAGATTTCCAGTATTATCTTCATATATAAGTATGTGTAATGTCATATGTAATCTCCGAAGAGGTGGCTGAAGCTTCCTGGCAAGCTCTCACCGCGGAGACCATGCCACAGTCCAGAGGTCCACATGATCCCTGATATTTCTGCTCCACTCTGCCCATCCTCCAGACCTTACAGGGGTACAAAACACAGAGTGCTTTTCTTAAACAACCATCAATCACGATCATATCAGCATTATAGTGCCGGTCTGGGCCGTTGCCTTTAAAACAATCTTGCAACATGTCTTGAAAAACGAGGAAGTTTGGTGGACGAGATCTTGGCTCTCTGAAACGAAGTGGTAAAACTTGTGTTGCTTCAGCAGAGGTTGCCGTCACGCCGGCCCCTCTGGCCTGGGGCAGCAAGGGAAATCTCGTGCGTGTTGGGGGGCCCCTCTTTTGGGAGGGAAGGTGTTGGTTTAAGGGTCTTAGCCCAGCTCAGCAGCGGTGGTATATCTACAAGCAAGTTAATAGCTGGTGTAGGTATCTCCAGTATGAGCTATGAAGTTGTTAATCCTCCACAGGTTTTAATAATCATTTAGTATTCAGTGAACATGCTATACTATAAATGTCTTATTAAACCTAAATTAAATGCAGATTTGGAACATAAATGCACTATAGAAATTTATGAGGGATCTTAGCAGAGAGTAATTTTTTTAGACACTGCTGTAAAAGCTACAGAATATCAGTTGCTGAAGGAGCATAAAATACCGTGTGTTAGCTGTCAGCTATTAGAGAATGTGTCTGTGGAGCTGTGTCCTAAACCCATCATGCAATCCCAGAACTTAGTTCATCAGCAGGAATTTCCAGGTCTGTAAAAAGCAAATGAACAATTTCCATGTCAGTACGGTACTGCTGGGCCCGGGTGTGGGTCCCACCCTCTCCACGCTAAGCGAGCTCAGGACGCGCAGAGATGCTGTGTGCAACCTGAAGGCTGCAGACGTTAGGGTTGATGATACTTGTCTGGACCGTCAGTGTTCATAGCCAACATTTAATGATTTCCAGCTTGCTATATGGGTTGCAATACCAGATTTGATACCAGGCTTGTAGAAGGGGTGATTAACACTAAAATTGTGGTTCTTTTCTCCTAGGGCTTATTCACTGAATTGTTTTAACCCGAAGGCCTTTGACAGAAAAAAAACCCTCAGCAAGTGTTTCATTTTACACCCTGAACAGGTCTGCCAAAACCCAGCCGGACAGCTTGCGCACCAGCTCACACAGAGAAGACCTTTGCCGGACGAGCGCATGAGTCCATGTGTTCAGCCGGAGCCTGAGCACTCCTGACAAAGCTCAAGACCATTTCAGACCCTGCTCGAACCAGCAGCCACCTTCCCCTGCCTAGGTCGGTGATCAGCTGGGGTGCCTAAACCCACGCATCCACCCCGGCTGAGCTCCCGGGCACCATAGGGCAAATCCCACCTGCAAAACACGCCTGCATGTGCCCGTCCAAAAGGAACAAGAGCTGAGAAACTCACGCCAGAATGAAAAGGAAGAACAGGGCAAAAGTACAGACATGCTCAGCACTGCTGCTGGCTCCAGCAGCTGGGGAGAAACACCGGCCGGAGCACCTCAGGTTCCTGGTGAGAAGATGAGAATCTGCCGGTAGCGTTGTCGCAGCCGAGTCCTGCAGAAGCAAGGGTGCATTCGTTCAGGTCTCAGTTTCCTCTTCTTCCCTGAGAGTGATCGTGGGAGCTCCTGCGCCGCTTGCTGCGAAGCCTGGAAATGTGGTGCTCGTAAGTTCGGGGAAGCCGTTCTCAACAAATTCTCAAGCCTATCACACACCATGAGGTATCATTCGGGGACAGTATCGCATGTGTTGACATGCTCTTGGTAGAATTTACATGAATGATACTGTGCATTAATTTGAAATACTTACTGTTGCTTTGAAGGAAGAAAGGCAAACATACAGCAATTTCCACCAGCTTACAAAGCTGTTGGTGACTGTAAAAACTGGACCTCATTCACACTGCAGCCATTTTTTTGGCTCAGATGATTGAGCTCTGAGGTATGCGTGGATGCCATTTTCTGCAGGACAACTGGTCATCAGTCTTGCAAGGTTTAACACTTTTAGGCAGAGCAAAGTTCTTACCTGAGAAAATGAAGATCATCAGTACCATAGTCAAGAAACAGCATCTACCTAAAACTCCTCAGTGGCTGGGAGGTTAGAACAAACGTTAGGGTAGACAAAATAGTGGAGAAGCAGCTAACTGGACCAACAATTGTACTTGGTTGTAGAGTCATGCCAAATTTACTTCATGGTCTGCACCAACAATTAACACATAGCTGCCGTGTCCCCATGTGTATTATTTCCGAAAGGACCGTCTCTGTTTCTAGTAATTTTAGAAGCAAATGTAAACCTTACCTTAATCAGGCACTGTGGAAATCTGCTGCCATTCAGACAGGGAAAGAAGGGGAGAAAGGAAGCGTCAGGGCAAGGGCAAGGTCCTCCGAGCGCTGGTATGGGCACTCTAGGTAGTTTCTAGACAAAAAAAAAGAGACACTTGACGTCAACTATGTGCTTTCCAAGGAGCAAATCAGTGCTGATGACTTCCTATCACTTACGAGACTGACGCATCTACAGTTTCTGCTTCCAGCCCTGCACTTGATTAAAGGAGGCAATGTTGTTATACAAAATGCCTGTGTTATCAAGTAATAAACTAACTGTCACGATATTGGCTCAAGGTTTAGGAATTTTCTAGCATAGGAAGATTAAGACGATTACAGTTCAAATAAGTACCATTTTTGACTAATTGTTTGCAGATATGTCATAGAAGCAATATGGCTTGCTTTGGGAAAGTAGTATGATTTTACTATACAAATTTCTGTCTGAAACAAGGCTAACACATAAATGCCGAGAGCCCAAGCTTGCTTAAATCTGTACATTTGCATTGATGTGAAGCGAAGCTGGACTTACAGAGCTGAAGAGCTGTCCTGCCAGGCTGGTCTCTGCTTCAAAACTGAAATAAAAAAGCAGTTAACTGTATTTGAGTCAATCACCTGGACTTAGATTTTCTTAGAACCACCTGGGCAGCTCTCAGATCTAGTCTGCAGACAACAGACTAGACCTGCGAACAAGTCTCCCCTCTCCCTGCACCGTACCCGTAACAGTACACACACAGAAATTTACTCTACAGAACCCCTAGAAGCTCCCAAATCTTTTTCTAATAGTTAATGTATGGCCTTTTCCATATTGGAAGGTCGTGGGGACACGTCTCCATCACTCACTTCTTAAGCTCCTGTACTGTCTGTCCACCAGGAGCCACCAGAATCTTTGCACTTCTCATAATACAAAGGGAAAAGATTGTCATGCTTAGGTCCCACCTGTGACTGGCCAGGATCTGGGTTATAAATGGAAAATCTATAAACAGAAAAGTTATCGCCGCTTTCCACCCCAAAAGACATCTGGGGTTGGAGTGCCGTTCTCTTACCCGGGCTCGCCGCTGCTGAGGACTGGCGACCAGCAGGAGTTGTCCTGCTGGTCTCCGTGGGGTGACCTGCACAAGCACCCTGTGCTCTACGGGCACGCGAGCTGCTCTGCGGCGCGTCGAGCAAAAGGCACGCAGGCAGAAAGGCCTCGGTTCTCCACTGCAGCTGACTCAGAGGCTCAAAATGTGACCTTCTGTCACTTGGTCTTCTGAGTCGAGACCAAAACTGAACTTAAAACTAGGAACACACTGAGAACCAGATGCTCCATCTGAGCCAAACCTTTCTGGGTAAATACATCGCAAAGAGCACAAATCATAGCATTTCAAACTTTGAGAATCTGTATATATTTAAATGTATACAAAATTCTGCTGTTTCTCGACAATAGGTTCATACTCTAGAAGAACAGAAATCCAGCAGACTGAAATTAATAATGCATTAGAACAAACACCAGGGCATTGTTTCCCATTTAAGGAGCTGCGTGGATATAAATAAATCCTTACTCATATTCTGCGATTTAAATAACAGAATCGTTCTTACCCAGAGTAACAATTGCACCTTTTCAGATAAAGAAGAGATAAAAATTATTTTCAAGGAGAAATCTGAGGAATTAGTCTTCAAGCTCAGAAGCACCGATCCTTTTGCTGTCAGTGCACTGAAATCGCACGGCCGGAATGTGACTCTGTTCAAAATTCTTCCTCTGAACATCCCCAAAATTTTAGGAGACACTTGAATTGGAGAAGTGAAATGCAAGCTAAGGTCATTTCTACTTTTGATGCTCTACCTAAAGGTACTGTTTCCTCAAAGTGGCCAAATCAGGTGTTGCCTAGATTTGCACGAGCATTGCCTCTCACTAAGGCCAGGTTTTCCTCCTGCAGAATGCAACAAGCATGCAGTGCATGGGAATGTGGGTACACGTTTGCCCCAAACTACAATTTGACTAAAAATTAAAAAAGATGAGCAACAATTAGGGATCATGGACCCTCCCCGCAATCATTTTCTTGCAGAACCTGTCTGCTGGCTGTGGGGCAAGGTATTATGGCAGTAGCAAGAACACGTTTTGCTTTACCTCTTGGGTTACAGCCTGTGACGAGTAGCTCATGACTATTCAAGCTCACTGGACAACAGGCAGCTGAATTACTGCACATTTACACACCTCTGACAATACCTCCGAATAACAGCAGAAAGAACCCAGGCAAATGCTTTGGAAATGTCTTTTTAAAATCTGAAATACAGAGAAAGAGTTCAATTTGACAACCGGTTGTACAGTTCCAAAAAAAATGTACAGTGCTTTCCATTCAAATCCAGTAACAAGGTCCTTTTCTCTATAATTTCATGGTGAAGAAAGTCGGTTGCAAGACAGATTACTAGCCACTGCGCTTTTATTTTATTTATGAAATGTTTAAGCCCAGAGTATCTCACTATAAAATTCACTGCAGCATACACAGCATTTGGAGTGAACAAAAAAAACCCGAGATCATGAAGTATTTTCCTTTGCTTATATTATCAGATTGTGAAAACAACCATCTCGCAGACAAACCATTTTAAACAAACTGAATTTTATTAGCGTGCAGGACAGCAAATCGTGGTTATTTCTCACATAACTTTGCTACATGTCAAGCACAGATTTCCTTTTTATGCAAATGAAAGCCTATAAAGCGATGCAATTACCCTCCACACATACATTAGTTTAAATGCTGGGGCGCTACAAAAGCAATTTGTCTTTCATACTTTCTGTTAGGCTGCAAGTCAGCGCGGAGGTTTAAATTTTGTTTAAAAGTTCTTGGCTAATTGATCACTTCAGAGATGCTTTAAACACAGGTAAAAGACCGACACAGACTTTTAAAGTAAGCTTTCTGAATGGATGAATTGCAGCTATCCATCATTCTGCTCGCTGCTTCCCTACCACCGTCCCATTAAACCTCATAAGTTCTATTAAAGCTGTTCACATGTGGCATCTGTTAACGGAAAGCGCAGAAGGCACCAGGCGTGAGGGGGACCCGAGGGCTCACAGAAGTGCAGTTTGGCCCGGCAAGGCAGATGCTGGCCGCTGGCGAAGTTCATGCGACGGCAGGTCAGTGCTTCAGGCCTTGCTTCCAGACGATTCCCATTTCCAGGCTCGCCCGCGCGCAGGCAGCACGGCTAGGTTCGCCGGCGCAGCCCTTCGCAGCGCGTGTTGTATTTCAAATGCTTCAGCAGACGACACGTAGAAGTTGAAGGGGGGAAAAAAAAGAAAGTATTTATTTTTGGCTTGAGAAAACAGTGTGACACATGACAAGTCTGGATCTCTTTTGGAGAGGCTGTGCTCTGTATTACTGCGATTAAGTTTGATCATTCCTGAAGGAACACAGAAATCCCGAAACCTGGATGGCAAGGGCTGCAATAGTTGCTCTTAATGTCTGCTGTTAGCTGATTACTGACATCTTGAAAGCATTGCTCAAGCAGGCCTGCTCACCAGCTTCTGCCTTGTGGATGCTCTCGCAGATGGCGAGCACGCATCCCAGAAAGTGGGCGACGGAGCTTCAAGGACCGGCGCGGAATCGAAGGCTTTGAACTCTCCCTAGCTTGTGAGACCGCTCTGCTTGGTACAAGGGGGACGATCAGAATGGATTAGAATGACCAAAACCAGCCCGTGTAGTAACAGCTGTGAGTGTAATCCAAAAATTAGCTCATTAATTCACAGGAAAGTATTTTCTACTCGTCTTTCATTACAAAAAAATGTGTCTGCTTGTTAGTGAAATCTAGAGCTTTCACTGGAACCTTTAAAACATTAGCAATGCACATGTGCTTTTCTGTGCCTTAGTGGGAGATTTATTAAGTTTATTCTCTAATCTCTGTTTACAAGCAGAAATATGACGAACATAAATCATTTGAAATAAGGTTTCAAGCTACAAATCCCGTCTGTTATTTTCCGACGTCATTATGTTCTTTCAAACCTGCGACTCATTCTTTTCTTTGTTGGCCTGTTTGTTTTCAAAAAAAATTTCGCTCCACTTGACCTTTGTGTTTCTTGGAAAAACGTTCAAAGTTGGAAATAACTCTAGATGTTATCTGTTAGTGCTTGTTCACCATCTACAGCATGCTAAGCTGGACCTGAAGCTTAGGAGCCCCAGAGAGAAGCAAGATGTGGGGGGCAAAGCTGCAAACGACCAGTAGGAAGCAGCATCGCGGTTACGCCGGGATCGTCATCAAGGACAGTGGCTGGCTCTTATAAAAACCTTGACTATTAAAAAAAGAAAAGGAAAAAAGCGAGGCTACATTGCCACCTCTTGCAGAAAACTTACTCTATTTTTGCTAAAACTTGAAAAATGTTGAAAAACTTGTTTCTCCTCACAGGACCAAACAGTGCAAGTGAGCAATGACACTGCAAACTAAACGCTTACACAGCAAATGCAAAGGCCCCGATCCGATGCGTAGCCATTATCTTGCAAAGCATTGAAGTATTTTGTTTATGCGCTATACAACAAATATCTTCTCATAACACGCTAAATTGTATTTTCTTCTTGATAATGAGGAAATTCACAAGCACAAAAAAAATCAGAGATCTAAACAATAAAGCGGCTTTGCAGTGCGGCCGGGAACAGGGCGGTTCTGCCCGCCGGTGCTGGCATTGCTTGCAACGTCAGGAGCTATGACAGAGGAGGGAAAACCCACCTCGGCGCGTCCCTTCTTTTATGGTCCCTTTCCCTCAGGTTTCCTCATCCCCGTTTTGCACAGCGCAGGACCTGTAAACACACATATTGAAGAACTCTGTAAAGTTTGTTCTTTCTTGCCAGTTTGCTTCGAAGCTTAAACTACAGCGAGCAAAATTTGAGCCAGCCGCTGCTGTTCGCCCCGTAGCGCGTCCAGCGGGGTCTCAAAGGCCAGCCTGCGAACGCAGCCCCCCCGGCCAGCCGAGATGCGTACGCTCAAGCCAGAGGACGCGCAGCTGGGAGGCAGGGCTGCTGCTACACCCACAAACAGCCCGGCGCAGACTTTTCTCCCCCACATTTCTGCAGTAACTCCAAAGTTCGGCTTCCCAGCTGAAGGCAGTGGTAAGTGTGCTGGTTTGGCTGTACGTGGCCAGCCTTACCTTGAAGCCAGCTCAAAGCAGCTCGTCTGAGTCTGCAGCTGTAAAATATCAGCCGTTAAACCAGCTTCAGCTATTATTCAGAATGAAAAAACTTTAATTGTAGAAGTAGCTTTTAATTGATCCATAACCTCAGATGCGCCAGGCCTCTAGCACAGCTTGCTCAGGACCACACACTCGTTAGCCAGGACAAACGCTTAATTAATGAAAACCCAGATGCCCATGCCCACAGGGCAAAGGAGCTGCACACTGTTTAGGTGGGTTAGAAGTGGAAGCAGGTTATGTTACAGCTTCAGAGTCTAAAAAAACCCAGCAAACTCCCAAAACCCATAAACTTTAAACTAGACAGAAAAAAACCACCCCAAATTTCTGATCCTATAAGCACCATACCAGACTGGAAAACAGGACACGAGTCCTTTTCCAGGGTGTATGCATCCCTTCAGCTCCATCTGTTCAACCTCCTGGGTCCGTGATGACACCTCGACGTGCTGCACCTCTGCACCGCAGCACCCCAGACGGGAGGCCACAGCCGTTTCCTTCGGTTTACGTTTTCTCGAGGAACAGCTGATTGTCTGCCTGGGAGCCGGATGAGAAACGCTGGCCCGAAGCACACACCCCAGCAGCAGCAGAGTCGCAGGCCCCAGGGCAGAGGCTGCACGTCCCGTGAGAAGAGTGGGCGCAGCTCAGAGAAAACTGGAGGGCACAAAGCCCAACGACACGAACAGATTGTGAAAGAGAAGATGGCATTGCTCCAAGAAAGGCCGAGACAGAAAAGCACCGAAATGAGGAGACCCTGTTTCCTCCACCAGCACAAGCTGCTCCAGCGGTTAAACAGAACGCAGGAAAAAGCCATCTGCCAGGGCATTTCAGAGACGTTTTGGTTCTCATTTATAACAGTGAGCGGTGTTACAAGCTGGTGAACAATGAGGACCTGTGGTGGGATAATTGGAGAACCTCTCGCTCCTCCCTGCCTCTAGGTATGTCATGGCAAACACAGGAGAGGTGCAGAAGAGCCCAGCCTAAGGTTTGGGCTTGCAGTAAAACGTTCAGCACGCTGCACAGCGGTGCCACTTCCAGCCCTGAACACCACACGCAGGACTGGTGTTTATTTTTCACAGCGACCCGCAGAAAAGCATCTACTGCAAAGTGCTGAAGTCTAATGGGATTCTGCTCCTGCAGCAGACCCGTCTGAGTTTGGAAGGGCTTAAAAACCTTTCACTCTTTTTGGCTGCTCTTAACCCACCCGCTCACCCTCCTGCTCCTTCCCCACAAAGAAGTGCTTTTCAAAGCGCTGTGTTTTCACTGTGTTCACACAAAGCGATCACCAACAGGATTTTACCGCAGCTCAGCGATGAACAGGACAGCAGCAGAAGCTCAGCACGGTTACGCTGGCGGAGCTGCCGCAGCGCTGTGCTGAACACCACAATTAGTAAAAGGGCTTACTTTTTGAAATTAAAATGCTCAGGGGAAGAGTAAACACTTGAACACCTCTTTCAGGCTCGGTCCTTCAAGGCGCTGGGCGTGATGGCCACGACCCAGGCGAGCGCTTCGGCACAAGCCTGCCCGCCGTCGCAACCCCGTCCCGTCACGCCTTCGGCCCCACGGACACTGCTGGGGTGAGCGCTGCTTGGGCACCGGCACACCATGGGGCCCGAGACCCTGAAACAGGAACTGTCATCATTACTGTTAATTAATTACAATGATTTTCCTTACGTTATTGTCATTGAAGAGGAAAAAACTGTGCTGTTCACTGCTTTGCAGCAACTCGATCCCCGTCTCAGGAAGAACAGGGCTCTAAGAAGCTGGTAATTGTGGTACTCGGGCAATTTTAGTACGTTCTGCAAGATTCAATTTTAACTTTTTAGGAAGTTTTGTCTGTCTTCAGCGGGAAATATATCTCTTAAAACAGCTGCGCTGGTTTTGAGACCTCTGCTGCCAGCTAAGGCTCTGCTGCAAGTTGTGCTTTCAAAAGTACTGACTTTTTTCCTAAATAAATATTGGATCAGGAACAGGGCAACAGCAGTTCTTTAGAAGCATTAGCTAAACCGTTATACCTCCATCCCATCTAGTCCAAATACACAATCTCTGCTTTTTTGCACTAGACGGAGGAAAAAAGTTCAAATCTGGCAACAGAAAAATAATTCAAAGAAAAAAAGGCAATACAGAAAGCCAACAATATTTACATTTAACAGATTGTAGCATTTTGGGTTTCAAAAGGCTGAGCCCAAGGTAATTAAAACTTTGGTGGCCTTTCAGTGTTTCAATTGCAAATCAAGGCGAACAAACCGCGGGGAGCGAGGTCTCTCCCCGGCACATGTGGCACGGGGAGCCCGCGCCATCAGGGTTTGACAGGTGTGTGCCCGCGCGCCGCTAGCACCGCTCCCGCGCCCGGCTCCCCGAGAAACCCGAGAGTGTTTGTAAACAGTCTGCGCTTTCTCAAAAGTGCCCTGGAGATTTGTTACAGGAAGTCAAATTGCTCAAATCTACCTAATTTGGCACGATACCTTGAAAGCATGCTTGAGTGATCATAATTGCGCTGGGACTGACTTCGTTTAGCGAGCTCTAGGCATACCTTTCCAATAACAACTGCAGGCGATAGAAACTCAGTCTCTTGTTTGTTCCTGAAAGTGATTAGCCTCAAAAATTTGGAATTTAAACACTCGTAATTGCAAAGCGTTATTTAGATTCAATTTTGATTTATTAGATAAAAAAGTCCCCTATTTTCTCCAGGAATGATTTGAATTGCTTTGGAAAGTGAAAGGGACAGCAAACAGAAGTGAAAGAGAAAAGATAATTCTTATCGGTCCTGAGTGCTGCTCTTATAAGGGCATTTTTTCCTTCTACAACCCCTTCTATAACATATAATATTACAAAGAGCATAAAATATTCTGATGTGTAGTTCAAACACGGGCTTTTTGCTGTGAAATACCTATGGTTCACGAGGATTAATATAATCTTTTCTTTGCATTTATGCAGAAATATGTGCAAAGATAGGCCAAGTCAACTGTGCTGCACAGCTAAAAGGACAGAAAGGAGAGCTGGACGAGTCCCGTTATCATTCAGTGAGACAATCAGTGTTAATGTGATGCACAAGGCTGAAAGATATTTATTTGGTGCATCCATTCAATTGTTTTAGAACAATTCACCCAATATGTATTTGCATCCTTTTTGTACTGGCATTTTTCGGAAACTGTTGGGGTAAACTGCATAATGGGCAAGAATTGTCCCGAAAGTGAATTCTGGGAAAATATTTGCAGAAAGAAAATACTGAATTCATAAATATAGGCAAATACTCATGAAGCCTTTTCATCAGGATGCTAACTCAAACAAGAAAAAAAAGAAAGACAGAGCTTGTGTATAAAGCCCAAATGTCTGATTTCCAATTAAAGAAAAATACCACAAATTCTTTATAAAGCGTGCTCACAAATTAAGAGCTGAAAGAAACTAAATTTCCAGCAACTATGTTGGAAAGCCATTTCAAAAATTCAGAGAAAAACACAGATTTCATTGGAAGAAACTGTTTGCTGAGAACGCCTTGCTCAGCCCTAATCACAAACAGATCCATGGATAGCTTCCTTGCTCTAATTAAGAAGAAGAAATGAGAGATGAAGCAAAGCAGTAAAAAATCTCCGTAAGGTTCAACCCTGTGGCCCCAGCCTTACACCGTTAGGATGGACTGGGTTCTCCTTGCAAAAAAACAGATGCTGAACAAGTCTCGTTTCCACACCTATTTCTTCATATCTTAATTATAATCATCATCCCAGAGAAGCTGTGGCTGCCCCCTCCCTGGCAGTGTTCAAGGCCAGGCTGGATGGAGCTCTGAGCAACCTGGGCTTGTGGAAGATGTCCCTGCTCATGGCAGGGGGCTTGGAACCAGATGATCTTCAAGGTCCCTTCCAACCCTTACCGTTCTATGATTCCTCCTCCGTTCCTAACCTGAATTGTCATTAAACTTGGCAAATTCTGTGCCCGCAGCTGGGCAAAACATTGTGCTCGACGTCAGACATGTTACGTCTTGACGAACGATCCCGATGAGATGCTCTTGAAAGCACGTTCAGCGCTCGGATAAGGCAAAAACCCCAGCCCTCTGCCTCCGCGGACCCATCTTGCCCAGCAGCCGCCAACCTGCCCGGCTGCTGCCTCCGCCGCAGACTCCCGCAGCGCACGCTTTAAACCTTGCTAGGACACCGAGGGAAGGGTAGCTGGGCGTGCTGAAGCTCAGGTCAAAGCTTCCAGACGCTTCTGAACGCCCTGTGGCAAGCCATGGGCTCCTGCACGGCTGCGAGGAGCCCCTGCTGCACGACCCAGCAGGTGTATGCGGGGTGGAACGGGTCAACGAAGCGGTGTTGGAAGAGAGGAGGAATGTCTTGGACACGTCGAGCTTTACCTAAAGTTTACTTTGTTTTCAAATTAACCAAATTGTCCCTAAAATAAAGCCAAATCTCAGCGTGAGTCTGATCTGTAAAGGTTCTGTGCACAGTCTGTTTCAAGTTAGGTGTGACCTTCACTTACCTAAGCAAGTCATTTAGTTCTGTAATTTAGCTCATTTCCCCTTCAGCAATACTACTGCTTACCCAAAACATCTCCATTTGTTTTTAAACCAAAAATACTATTTATTTGGTGGGAGGGAAGAGAACAGAAAGAACGGCACAACCTGAACATTCATCATTGTTGTTTGTGCTCCTTGAAAGACATTGTTGAATTATTGCTATAAACATTCCACATTTGGCTAAATGTTGTTGATATAAACAAGAATTTTTCCTCATTAAGGTAATTTGGTGCAGTCTGAGAAACTGATTTATCAAGAGAATTAATTAAAGGCAGATATGATTTGTGACTCTTTGTACTTGTGGATGTTTCAGCATAAACATCCCCATTAAAATTAAATTACTGCTAATCTGATCCTACTAACAACGGTTTTTAAATACACTTCACATATGCAGACGTGATGCCCTCGTTCAGGCTTGGAGCCGCGCAGCGCAGAGCCCCAGGCCTGCGGTTGTCGTGGTGCGGAGGTGGAACAACAGTTCCGCGGACACGTTGCATGGCCGCGCTGAATGTTTGCCGATTTGGGGGAGGGCAGGTGGAAATTCTGTTTTCTCCTCCCGTTTTCCCATGAGATACAGATTTAAGAGGCCTTCCTCAGGCTGGGGGGAGGATGTGACTAGGCAATTAGACCTCCCGGTCTCTGGCCTTTCTCCAGTCCGCAGAGGCAGGACACAGATCAGGTATCAGTCAAACCAACCTCCCCTGAATCAAGCACGATTTTTCTGTAGCACCTTGGTTCAGGAGTCAGTCCTTTTACATAACATTTCCTGGTCTTTTTCTTTTCAAAAGACTACAGAAACAGGAGAAAATAAAGACACAGTGGTGAACGATGTCCTGCTTGTTGGGCTTGGGTGTTTTGCAGCTGAAGTTCCTTCAGGGCACATGTCAGTCACCCATGGGTGCAGCTCTTCATTCCTCTAACCCAGAGGAACCCCGATGCAGCCACAGAGCTGCCATGGGGAGACACAGACCAGGAGCCCTGCGCCCTTCTGGGGCCACATCTCCACATTCGACAAGAATGTCGCTAGAAACTTATACTTATGCACCCCGAGTCATCTTTTCACAGGTTCCTTGGTCTTGCTTCCACATAAACCCACCGGGTAAAGGTTCACAAGCGCTAACCAAAGCTACTGAAGTTTCGCTCCTCCTGCCCTTGCAACCGGCCCTCAGAGCACCTCCACAAAGCAAAACCAAGCCACAGATTTGGCCCAGGTTTCCCAGGCTAGCTTTACACGAGCTGCTTCCGATGGCACACGGAATGGGCAGCAGCACCAGTTGTGCCAACCTGCCCGAACACCAGGTCTGTGCTCAGGGAGGTACTAAGACCCTTTTACCATGTATTTTGTTTCCCATGCTTGCTCATGAAAACAAGCAAATAAACATTGTGTCCACCCCTGCTCCAGATGTACCAGTGTTTGCTCCTCGTTCTTGAAAGACGAGGGGGCACAGGCCTCGCTTGGATTTGGGGCACACTGGTTCCCACGCTCTCACATATTGGTTCAAATTCCGGCGTGATCACAAGTGATCACATCATAGAGACTTTCTTACCTGCCAGCAGCATAGGATATAATTTGATGAAGAAAGCAAAATCTTCTAACCTCGACACAGAAAGATATCAGGCATGAAAAAGGAGTAGGGAAGAAGAGCAATCTAGCTTAGGTTGTGGAAGTCTACCTCACGTCATACCTAAGAGCCGCTCAAAGACCGAAGCACTTGCTGTTCAAAACACAGATGAAAATGCATGAATTTGTCTACAGTTAAAGGATACAGGCATTTTGTGATGTGGGAGAAGCCAGCTTTCTGTCCCCAGTTTTAGCGATCAATCCTGTAAAGATGCTGAACGTCTTCCAGCCACTGTTAATTGAGCCTGCTAATTACAGGGCTCAGCACCTTACCGCCCATGGACATCACAGAGCCAGCTAGAGTACATATTTACAAGTGGGCCTTTGGGAAGTCTAGATTAGTCTCGGGACAACTTGAAAGGAAAGATAAGGAAGCTTAAGGGGACTCTTCCCCTCCTGCAGCAGACGAATGAATCAGCAGCGAAGGCTCCAGCTCTGGTCAAAGGGAAGGGATAACGTGGTGGTGACTTAGGTCTTACATCATTTTGATGTATTTAAGTGTCACTCTAAAGAAGACCTAGAGATACAGAGAGAAAACAAAGTATCAGTCAAAATAATCAGGCAAATTTGAGGGTGAGGTTGGTCAGTGGGATACACAGATTTTTCAGCAGAAAATTTTCATTGATTTTAAAGTTTCTTTTTTATATTATTCATTTAACTAACAGACCTTTTGTTTAATCAAGCTTCAGTTCTATTATTTAATTTCTCTTGCAGGGGAGGCTCCTAGTAAGCATTTTATCTTCCACAGGCACAACACTGTCTCAGGGCAGGGGTGATTATGGGCTGCTCACCAGCAAACTGCAAGCAGCCCTGGGGACTCTGGTGCTTCCCCGACACAGGGACGCAAAGTCCTCTCCTGGTCTCTGTCACAGGACAGAGCTTAGCACGGGGGCTCCAACGCCAGAATATGATCCCGGTACAACGGTAATGCTGGAATCAGCGTTATGGTGGTACCCCAAATACCCAGGTGAGGTATGGTGGGACTTGCACACGGTGATATTCTGTGTAGGAGGAGTGTGGTGCGTGCCGAGACGCTTACAGGACTGCCAGGCAGAGAGCTGAACCTCTGAGGGGCAGGAAGAGAGCAGAGATGCTCTTTCGAAGTCACCAGAGGGCCACGCAGGGACAAGAGGATCGTCCGGGATGCTGCGGCAAACAAAACAGTCCTATGCCGGGGCTGAATCCAGTCTCCAGAGTCCCTTTTTGGGCCGGTCTCCACCTCTAATCATTGAAATAAAGGCAACAAGGAGAATACATTGCGCCCTTCTATATGAGGTTTGAATTTCACATCTTCTGATGTAAATCACAGAGATAGAAGGCTCGGGGGAACACAGGGGAAGAAAAACTGCTTTTTGCATATACTTTTTCAGAAGTGAGTACTCCTCAGGGTACACCTTATAGTTGAGGTAAAAACCCATAACATTTCACTTGGAACTCATTCGCTAGGAATTCATTAACGTATTTTGCCTTCATGCAAATATTTATTTCAGGGAAGGATATCTGCATGTACATCGTCTGGGAGGGGAGAGGGAGTACGAAGGACTTATCTCGTAGAACTTGAGAAGATACAGAAGTCGTGTTGTTCCTGCCCTGCTCATAACGGTTGGCTGTCAACAGCTGCGCTAAGTGGGCTGCACCCATTACCGGGATGGAAGCTGTCATCAAAATGAATTAGAGGCTTATTTGGCCATAGTTGTATTTTATATTCTGCTGGCAATACACTGTCTGTCTGGCACGCTAATGAGAAGTAGGCTCTGAAAAGAGGACACCAGTGCATAAGAACACAAATTATGTAGATTGTTTTTCCATTTCACATGGGAATACTGTGGGATTTTACAGTCATTTAAAGAGACTTTTTTCTTATTTTTATATATCCTACTACTAAAGAGCAGTTGTCATCCTAAACCTTAACAAAAGATTACTTGGAAAGCACAATTAATGGCTCTGAGATAACGCCACATCCACAAAGCTAGATAATTAATGAGTAATAACCAATGTACTTGTGACAGCAAACAAAAGTGTCTCCACTTTAAACTCAACTTAAAAACAGCCATAAATCCTAATTCACCTAGAACACCAATAAATGGCCATAATAAAGTACAAATATGAACTGACGCGATCCTTCTCGTGCCAGTTCTAGGGGAAGAAAAAATACAAACAGATCAGACGGCAGTCTACCCGCCACGTCTCCAACACCGTAGCTGTCTTTGCTGCAAGCGGTCTCAGAGCACAGTCTGGAGACATACCCAGATCCCACGGTTCACTAGTGAAACACTGTCAAGGAACCTTCTGTGGCACTCACAAGCACAAGAAAACCTTGCTGCTTTTCCCAAGGCCACCAGCACGGGAGAGGTGCAGCAGTGACTGCAAGAGTTGCCCGCGCAGGGACTGACAAAGAAGGGGGTGGGTTGCCTGGGGTCCAGGTGTCCTTCCCCCCTTCCCTGCTGTTACGCCTTGGTCTGCTACCTGCCTCCTAGGATGGGCTGAAACCAAGAAACTGTCCAACTTTTCTCTTGTTTACTAGGAAATTTTCTGCTGTCCCGTGCTGGCTCAAATCTGGCCTCTAGATGCCCAAGTACACAGAAAGATCACATGAAATGTGCCTAATTAGAATAAACAAATGCATATTTTAAACTTAGTTTTAAAGCTTGAGTATTGAGCATATTAGAATGCGGCAGAGAAAAAGGTGGTTTATACATGAGGGCATTTGCTTTATGCAGGTACATCCACTTTTCTGGGGTCAAGAAACAGTAGCACACACACACTTTACCAGCAAGAAAAAGGGGGGGGGGGTAACAGGGGGAAGTGCCTATTAGGTGAATATATATATCTTGGCCCCAAAACGCTGAGCCTTGCTGACCATACCAGTGTGAAACAGTGCAGCACCCAGAGCTGGCAAAGAACAGCCCACGTGCTGTCTGCAGGCTCAGAGGACAAGTATTCACCTTCACAGCTCATTGACGAGTTGCTGTAGGATGGTGGCTCCACAAAGGCAACGCGTTTCCTTCCTGTGAAGGTGCAAAGCCGTTCATCATTTTCCTGAGAGGACAAAACAGCCACATACTTTTCTTAACACAACCAGCTGTGTGTTGAAAATGCAAATTCCCTGTATAGGAAGTGGAGCAGTTCAGCTCAGTCACTCTGACCTGCTCTTCAGAGATTTGAAGAAAAAGCTACAACAAGGCTTGAATGGAAGTATCTCATATGCTATTACAAAAATAAACCGACACTGCCCGCCTAATTTTTCTTGCTAAATTAGTCCATCTCTGAGCACGGTTTAGTTGCTTGTTCAGTAACTTGTGGCTGAGCTCACCGACACCGCCATATGGAAACAATACCCAAGAGGACAGGGTTTTTCCACATCAGTCATACTCCTACAGCCCTTGCCCATCTATTACCCTTAATTCTGTGTGCACAACGCAGTGACAAGAGCTCAGTGCTCTGCCAGTGCCACCTCATCTGTCACAGAGCTCAGGACAGTTCAGCAGAGCGGTCTGGACACTGCGGAGCGTGGCAGAAAAACACTGAAGTGTCGCGTTTTGCAGCGTTTTGCAGCCTTCAGGCCTGACGGAGTTTCATGAACGTGGCTGCATTTACGAAATTCGTTTTGTGCTGCTTGTTGCAAAGTGAATGCAACCTACTAGGCCTAGCAAACTACTGTAATCTAGAAAAAAATCCAACATGTCATGAAAAACGATAATTCAAAAGAAGCCCAAGGAAATTGGTCAATGTAATGATTACCTTTTCATCATGCCAATCAGCCCAGCACACGATTAATTACAGGCTACATACCCTAAAACTTCAGCACCTCTGGGCTCCTTCCGTGCAATTCATCCATCCTTCAGAAGCAACAGTTACTAGAGAGGTGAGGTGGGAAATTCGAGGCGATTTAGTTAATTACAAAATCATCCTAAATTTGTCAGTTTGCATTGGTGACTCAACACCCCTGCGGCCCCTTCCTTTTGAATTAGCCACCATCAATCCTACATAAAATAAGTCACAGAATTACAGAATGACAGAATAGTCGGGGTTGGAAGGGACCTCTGTGGGTCACCCAGCCCAACCCCCTGCAGAAGCAGGGTCACCCAGAGCAGGCTGCACAGCACCGCGGCCAGGCGGGGCTGGAATATCTCCAGAGAAAGAGACTCCACAACCTCCCTGGGCAGCCTGGGTCAGGGCTCCGTCACCCTCAGAGGGAAGAAGTTCTTCCTTGTGTTCAGCTGGAACTTCCTCTGCTTCAGTTTGTGCCCGTTGTCCCTTGTCCTGTCACTGGGCACCACTGAACAGAGTTTGGCTTGAGTCCCTTGATCCGGATGTAGCATCAATTTTGATCCAGTCCTCTGTACTTGGTCTCAACGAGTCCAACTGCAAATTTGATGATAAGCTACACTATTCGGACTTGGAGCTGTTTTTCCCAAATCCAAGACTCAGCAGAGAGAAAAGGGAGGCGTTGGATTTGCGGGTCACCTCTCAATGCAGATGAGTTTATTGAAACCCCAGTGAAAAGCAACTGTTGTGCAGCAGGCGATTTTCAAGTGTTAATAAAGCAGCTGGTTTTGCCAAGCAACACCCTGGCTCCCAAGATTGCAATAAATACTTGAGCATCCTGCCAAATTTCAGTGTAAACAATAAAGCATTTTCTGTTATCAGAGAGCGAACAGCACGCTCGACGTGTCTAACTTGCCCCTTCACTTGAATTCCAGGCACCCCCGAAACCACTCTCCCCGGGAAGGCAGGGCTCATTTAAGCAGGCGGGAGCCGAGCCTGGCCGGGGAGAGCCGGAGGCCTGGCATTAATAAGGTGCTCCATGCCTGAAAGACCATAAAGGGAAAACCTTAACTAGGTGTTAGAACAAGGGGATGTGAAGTGGCACAAAGTGTGTAAATGTCACAGGCTCTCTACGAGGCCTCCGTGTTGAAAGTCTTCCTCATCTCAGCTCCTCTGGGTGAAATATTTTCCTTCTGCCGCTGATCCTTTTGAAATGTTTTTCTAAGGAGAGTGAAAATGGACATTTCAGTGGCGCGTGTGCTGGCAGCTTTGTGGGGGTGGCAGCGCAGGTCGCAGCGCTGGGGAGAAACAGGGAGTGCATAACCCAACAACAAAACCCAAACATGTATTACTATTAAAAGCTGTTTACAGAGTGCCACAAGTGTTTCAGATACAGCATAATCCCTGCTTCCTACTACCAGCATTTACAGCCTCGTGTTTAGGCATGTGCTTAACTTTATGCGCTCGGTAAATCTGTGGGCCTGCTCCCACGGATTAATGATGCCTGTAGGGCTGGGGGGCTGTAAACCCCATCCAGGGAGTCTTGAAGCCATCACCCAAAGGGAGCTAATCGCTGTACTAAACACTTCGTTAGGAGGTATCACTGGAGAGAGCCCTGCAACGGAGCCAAGAAGATGGTTTGATCACAGCAGAATCATTTCTGGAAAGAAAAGGGCAGGTTTTTTTCTTTTTTTTTTGAGAGAGATGATAAGTTCAAGAGATAATTTTGATGGAGAGACAATGTGTTAAATATGATGAGGTAAGACTGTAGGCATGTAGAATGCCCTACCATCTTCTATGTGTGGGCAAAGAATGAAAAAAAAAAAGCATTACTCTACCAGGGCCAAATATTTTACAGCAATTCATAGGGATCACTTTAGTTCCTGAGAGTTTAAAATTGCTAGGAGACCTCCTCACGCTGCGCTCCAGCGAGGGCAGGTCTTGTGGAGCAGAGGCCACCACCCAGGCGGCCATGGCGGCTGTCCCGCCGCCGGCGGCCATCGCGTTGCGAGCTGCCTCGCAGCAGTCCTGCGTTTTACACCCAGCCTTATCTCCGCTGCCGACAGCAGTATGGATGGCTTCACGTCACGTCGCTTTGTTAACGAGAAGAGTGCTGAAGTGCTGTGTGGAGCACCTTCCCCCCCGGCCCTGACACTGTCACTGCTGCCGGTGATGAATTAGGGCTACGCTTGAACCCAGAGACCAGCAAATTAGCAGTTAATTAGGAGCTGATAAATAGCAGAGTCACACAGACCCTCTGATTTAGCCGGTGTTCGGCTGCTGCCCTTCTCTCGTATCTTGAATCAGCAAGTGTTTACGCGCTTGTAACAAGTGCCTGAGTGGGCCGCCATGTCTGGGGTTTGTCAGGGCTCTCCCGCGGCCCCTCCTGCTCCCATTCACTGACACGGCTCTACTTGACACAACAGCTTTATCAGTGTTTATCCCCGAGATAGAGAGATGTGACAGTGCTTTCAGGGAGAAGCTAGACCGTGCGGCGGGAGGGAGGGGAGCCTTTCCTGGCCTCAGTGAAGCTCGGTTCTCTCCCGCGCAGGCATTTCTGGGCCTGGAGCATCCTCCCAGAGGGACTGGTACCTCGGCTGACCACCTCAGGCACGCTGTCAGCTAGGAAGAGGGGTGTTTCATGAAGCCGAGGGGGCTGCTGTTCATCCCTTCTCTACATCAGGACATTTTTTCCCAATTCCTGCAGAACTGGCTGGAAGAAATTCTCCATTTCAGCGGGGCGGCTTCACTTGGTGCAGTGCAGGCGGAGCACAAGCCCTTCAGTGAGGTCCCTGCACCCTTCAGCTGGAGCCTCTTTTATGTCTGGACACTGCCGATGGATGAGAGGACCAGGGAAGGTTACTGGGAAAATAAAATTAAAGTATAAAATAATTAATTTTGGTTAAACCTGCAGAAGACTGGAGGTCCTGGACATCTGCAGGATCACAAAACCCATTAACGATGGCTGTGCGTGCGGCATGGGTGTATTGTTGATGTGCGTACGCACACTCATTCAGTTGTCTTTCCTCTGCTTTGGAACAACTTCAAGAGATAAGGTTGGAACAAATCTTTGAACTACCTTGAGACACCCCTGCTTTGGACAGCCATGGTGCAGGGACACGACAAATAGGTATTTTCAAGATTTCGAAGGTAATAGGGTTGTAGGATTTTTTCCTTATGAATAGGAAGCTGAAGTATACGTAGCTAAGCCTGAGTGAAAGAAACATTGCCTATATTCAGGTGAAAACATTATCTATGTTCTTCAAAAAGATATCCACCCAGTCGAAGGCAACATTGCCTAAATTTATAGCTCCCTAACACGGCACAGAAGGAGGAATGACAAGTGGGCCCCGGGGAGAGGGGGCTCCAAGAGGGAAGAAAAGCAGGGTGCACATGCTAAATTGGCAGGGCTAAAGAGGATAAGCCACTCCTCGTCAAACGGCTCTGCTCTAGCCAAGTGAAAACACTTCACCTCCCCTTTTTCCTTGTGCCCTATTTTCACCCACCTGGCCGCTTTCTAGCTCTGTAGGGTATGGGGTCTTCAGCAGTTTACATATGCTGTATGGCCCTTTCCAGGAATTACTAGATTCAGCCAAAAGAGAGAACAGACCCAAAACATTGCTCTTAATTTGAAGGGCCTGTATATTCATGAAGCAGGATCGAAAAGAACCCCTGTTAATAAATCCATAAATCAACAAAACCCCTTAAGTGCCTTAAAGGTGATTAAACATACACTCAGATTAAATTAAATTCGCTGTAGCTTTTACGCATTTCTTTAAGTGACTTAGATAGGTTTGTTTTCCCTTGAAAAAAAAAACAACCCTGTGTCACATTCATAGAAGAGCATTGCTTCTCTCAATAAAGGCACATTCAATCAAATCCAGAAACCAACATTTAAATAACATTACAGCTGGCCTTAAACCAACAAGCAGAAAAGGTTGCAGTGAGGGAGTGATACCACCCTCCTCCCTAGTCCTATTTTATAAAAAGAAGGGCACCACTGTTAAACAGAAACAATTTACCAGTTTTACTTTGGAAATCTCTGTGGCTTTGCATTGCTAACGCTTGGCTCCAAGTACCACGTAACTGTTTATTGTATTAGACTTCCATGCCTGGAAAAGTGAAACAAGATAGAAACTTACTTTAGAAGTTATTAAACAGTTATCCGTCTCTGAGGTCAATTGTCATCTGCAAATATTAATGTTCACCCTAATTAACGGTAGCTAGTGGTGAAAGGAATATCAGTTATCCTGTAACCTCCCATCCTCACTCACTGCACGATGTGACAGAGGAACTGGGTCATTTCAAATGAGTGCCTTTACAGTGATAGGTTTCATTTACCATCAGTACTCAGAAATGTAAGAATTCAGGACGTGAAATCAAATCCAGGCTACTGAAGGAGTCAGAAGGAAATCGTTCTGTAGGAGGCAAATGGACTGGGAACCAAGTCCTGTAACAACAGACCAAGGAATTCTCAGGTGGTTTTTGTGTCTTTCCTGTTCAGCAGCATCCTATACTGCTTTTCTTCAGCTTTTCGTGTTCCACACATAGGAGAGTAATGAATCCTGCTTCATTTTTTCAAATAAGAAATTGAGTACCTAATATCAACTGCTAGAAAAAAAGGTTTTGTTCTTGGTTTTGCTTTGTATGTAACTATTTTGTCCTATCTCTATATCCCTGAGCATACAGATAACTTTAAACAACAGTTTTCAACCTACATTTATCTGCCCTGAAGATTCCAGGCTATTCCTTTGACTGCCCTCTGGGATTAGACGCCTTAAAGAGGATGTGATCTTTTAAGGTTTGAGCTCACAGTAGCAAACTTAATCTACAGTTATCTTATTAATTGTGTATTCTCATAGGATTGACATGACACTATTCTGCAGCACAGACCCGAAGTGTGTGGGGTAGCAACTGGTGGTTGTATTTAGCCATGTAATTTGGACTCCCTGTTTAAGTAAAGGAAACAATAATGGTGGCCTTAATTGCAGAAATTACTAGTTGCTTGGAGTTTGACATGTGCTTAATGACTGGGCGGATGGAAACACTAAACCTAATGCCACTTGGCAGACAATTGGAATTGATAATCACCTCTATAAAAGCTATTGATGGTAATCTGTTATGATCAGATTTGGCTAATGCCAAGCAGAATTGGTGTACTACTTATCGTTAAGACACAGTCTCCAGGAGACAGACAGTAGTGGAGAATATTCACGTATCATTCACAACAGAAACACAGATCCTGTAAAGAAAAGCACAAACTACTAAGAGTCAAAGTTGTTTCCATCACTATTGTTTTCTACAGAGGCTGCTCACTTTCAAGTAAGAATACGCTGCACATTATTATCTGCCTTATATTACCACATGTGACGTAGTCCATGTGCTATTTTTGCTACCTACTCCCAAATGACGCTCTTCCCAAAGTTGTGATGAAGCATGCTGACGTGCTGTTCAGGATAAAAACTAGATGTTTCCCATCCAGCAGCAAAGAAGCCACAGCAAAGCCAAGTTGTTACGTTTGGTGTAGCTGGCTTCAGTGGAAGAAAAGCCTTAGACTGGATAATTGTAGGGCTGATATTGAACAGATCAGTATCAGTCAATATCCCAGGTGAATTTTCTTACGTGAAGGCATGCAGCAGGGCTTGCCCAAGTCTGTCTTGTTTCTTTGATTTCTGTCTTCCCAACAGCTTGGCCAATATTTTTCTTGTTTACTCTTAAAAACTATTTCAGCAGAATTTGCAACTATCTTATATGTGGTATAATTTGTATAGACAGCCTTGGTCTGTCCCAACCAAAATATTAACACGATCCTCTGCTGAACTTTGTTGCAACCTCAATAAAGCCATAGCAGAATGTGACATTTTTTGAGCAAATGTGTGATCACTGGTATCATTTTTCCTTATCTGTTCTGTAAAAGAGCTCCTATTTTCCTGGGCAAAGTAGCCTACCCAGCACTTTAACAGGTTCCAGCTTTACTTGGCATCAGATTCCTCTGCTAGGTTAAACAAGGAAACCAGAGGTGAAAAGCCATTGCTGCGCTTATGCGTGGATCTCTATCCAGATTAACCAGGTCGGGGCCAACAAACACAGTGGATTGCATTATTGTCCCTGCACAAAGAAAAGTACATAAGAAAGTCTTGAAAGTCTGTGGTTGGTATAGAAAATAAAGCATTTGCCCTTGAAAGGCCAGAGGGTTCCTTAATGTGAAAAACAATTTCCAACTGTTCTGCTAAACACTGACTACTGACAAGCCTCCTACTTGTCAGTAGTTTATACTGAAATTCCGAGCACTTCTATAAGCTCAGACATGGAATCAGACAAACAAATAATGCAACATAGCTAAAATGCAAAGAAATTCTGGATGTTTCTTACCGCTTCCTTATCCACCTGAAGCTTTTGGGACATATTTTGCTAGACAGCTCTGGCGTTTGTTCCAGGTTTGCTTCTTTGCTGTTTTGTCATCGGAGGAAAGTGAAGATCCTGCTGTTTCATGCAAAAGAGTGGTCTTGACACTATGCCTTTGCAACACAACTATACCCAGGTCTTCCATGCTTCCACTCATTCACTGGCAATTTCAGCTGCTTCAGTAGGAGCAGAAAGCACCTCTTGGCTTGGCAGCTAAGCTGATGCTGCTGTGAGATAGCTCGATCTCCAGGTAAAACTTCCAGAAACAACTAAATGACTTAGGTGATTTTGGAGTCTGGTCTGGAAACTTAGGTGTACAAGTCACAGAACCAACCTCTTACTCTCTGTTTGCAATATCCGCAAGACATTAACCCGGTAAATGAAGAAAAACCTACAAGAAACCCAAAATTGTTTTTCTGTTAAAGCAAAAAGCTGAGGTAGTGCTTTGAGGTAAAATGAAGTGAGTTTAGGATCTAAATACCTTATATGAAAACCAGCTAAACTTGCATAAGCCTGTGTAGTCAATGGGAAGTCAAGCAGCACACAGCAATAAATGATGCACTGTACATGTGTAGAGAGGGTCTTTGATGAAATAAATTTGCCGTGCTAGCCAAACGCTCATGTTGCTGCCGAGAATCACATCCTGCTTTGCATCTTACTTCAGTGCCCCTTTCTCTGCGTGGTACAGACATATGTCAGGTGTTCTTCACTGGTTTGAATAAGCGCAAGCCAGGATTAGTGGATCAAGACCAAGCAACGAAGAGTGCCACATCAGGAAAAAAGTATTTCACGGGAAAGTGAAGCCCTGAACAGCCACGTATGTACATAACTAAGTACCCCTTCAGGGCTTCGCCCTGCTGTGCAGACGCCATGCATTGAAATCGTGCTCTCGTGTCCCAGGGTGCATGCTGGAAAGAGCACTGTGCAGGGTGGTCCCAGAGTAGCTTTCTAAAAGTTGGACCTTTATCTCAAAGTGTAAGGCACCACAAGGCTGATTTCCAGAGCTGTTGAAGTCAAGGAGATAACTAGAAACACATCCGGAAGCACACACACGAGCAGCCGGGACTAACTCAAAGGACAGAAGTGGAAAGGCATTTCATTTGATATTTTCTTCCAGCTCAGGGATGGGAGGACTGTCAGCTTCAACATGCTGAAGAGCAAGGGCCAGCACAAAGGTGAGATTATGCTACAAAGCAGTACTCCAGATAGGAGCATAGCTTGTGGCATCCATCTGGGGATACAAGAGGGATGAAAGAAGAAATCACCTTTTTAAGTAAGACCAGATTTAGTTCAGGAAGACAGCCTCAGCAAAACGCTTTCCATGAAAGTACGATGCTGAAACCAACACTGGAAAGGACAAGCAGGAAATGCAGTGAGCAGAAAGAAAAAGAATAGATGATTTGTTGATATTTTTGTTGTTCTTCTAACTTGCCACAAATCTTTTGGCCAATTTTTCTGCATTGGTATAGCTTTAGAAATAAAAATGTTGAGAAATAAGAAAGATTGACAGTTATGTTTCTGTCTCGCCCAATATACTTCTCTTGGCACAACTAGCTTTCCCTAACATATGGGGAAAAATTAAAAGAATGGCCAGAAGGGGGCCAGAGGAAAATATCTTTTTTCAGTCACAAATTTAGGATAGAAATGAATAGTGGAATATAAATATGATTATGAAAGAAATAAAAATAAAAAAGGTTCAACACAATTAAATAAAATCAAATTTTCTAGTTTGGAGTTTTTAATAGCCTGCATATCTACCTAATCACAAAAGGAGGATATTTAAAGTAATTTTAAAGGCCACTAAGTAAAGGCATAAATTATATAAATCCATTTTATAAAGAAATAGCTTTTAGGAAAAGTAAAATGCTATGATAGAGACGATGACATTCTCTGTAAGAAAGCCTTTGCATTTAGGGGCTGCTGGAACAAGCAGCCCTACTCCTTCAACCTCTCCCACAAACGTTCTGCACTCTGAACAAATGTGAAAGTTTGCATCCCAGAGGAGTTACAGATGTGAAGAAAGATGAAGCACGAGAAAATGGAAGATAATAGCGAACATCCAAATACAACCTTCCCTGAACTTCAGCCATTTGGCAAGCTACAATTATGTAGAGTGATTCTTGAGATAACAAGAAAGCTAGTAAGAGAACCTGAACATCACGTTCTTAATTTTAAAGAAGTATGGGTTTTATAGTTCAAAATACTTTTCAATGCAGGGAAAAAACAAGTCCTGACTTCATCATTTAGTAACATATCTCAGATGATCTTTGTTTCTTGCACAGCTAATGCAAACCCAACATCACTTCTGGATAAGCAATGCTATTTTCACGACCAGCCCAAGAGGACATCTCACTCATTGGAAACGAGCTGAACTACAATCAAAGATGTCACCAGCAAGATTGCAACTAGTGATTTAATGTATATCTCAAAATACCATTTTAGCTTTTGGTGCTTTTCTGATAGATGTATTCTATATCTACAGCCATTGTTGTAATCACAACCAATTTTCAAATTTTTTTTTTCTTGCAAACTGCTTGAGATCTTTACTTTTCTTATCTGAGAGCCAAGATTTGTCAAGGCTAGTCCTATGTGTGTTCCGAAGAGGTAAGTCCATCACCCCATCCCTTTTGCACAGAGACCCATCTGGTGGCCCTCGGAAAGAACGATGTGCAGATCACCGTGAAGGCACTCCGGCATCATCAGCCAGGCTGGGAAGCTCCCGCAGTTCTCGGCAGCCGCTGGCCTGCGGGAAGCAGCTCTGCCGTGCCCTGATGTGGCAGCTGACCATGGCGTTGGAGCTCAGCTGGGGAGCTACCTGGAGTCACCCAGGTACCTCCTGGAGCGGCAGCTCTGTGGCAAGGAATTTTCAGGGTTATACCTCATCAAGCTCAGCTGTGTACAAGAGCTTGGGCTTAGGCTATTCTTGGCTTTCAGATATTAGCTAGTCCCTCTCTGTGGATGCGCAGTAATGCTAAGATGAGCACCCCTCCACTGTTCCAATGCACAATGAAACACATTGGGTTAAACTAGCTTCACTGCTACCTTAGAGTGACAGGTCATTGATCACATGGACACAGCAGAAAGGAAATAGCTACCACCTGACAGAGAGTGGGTTCTTCATCTGCATCTCAACCTTATGCATGTGTTTACAAAATAAAATACGTTACCAGAAAGTCAGCACTTACCACGAGCCTAGTTACTTTGCACTGGAATGGATTAGACCTAAATATGGACAAACAGCAAAAGACAAGTGGCAACTGCTGCCCATCACTCTCCACAGATTGCCTGCCCAGGATCCCCCGTGTTCCCACCTGGGCACCTTTCCGGTGACATACTGTCTCCACAGGTGACAGCCCAAATGCGAAGATACAATGTGCAGATAAATAACAAGATGGACAGTAGGCCCACTACAAAGCTTCAGATTGGGGGCTGAATAGCAATGCAAATTTGTCTAGAAAGAATTTCATTTACAAATATGTTTAAAGTGCAATTATCCACAAGGTGCTTATTGATGCTTTTAAAAATGAGCACTGCTTTATAAATGCATTTCTGACAGTGTCGTAAGAGAGATATACAGAGTGGAAATTTGCTGTAACATAAGAGGAGTTGAGAATTTGTTGTGAAAGATGGGAGACAGCCCGGTTATCAAGGCATTAGAAGTGATTCTCCTACCTTATTCCAGGAGCCAAAGTCTACGTTTTGCCTAAGCCACAGGCCACGAGATCCATTGGCAGGAGCTGCCAGCTGGTGTGCTGGAACGCTGCTGGTGACACAGCAGCCTCGTGGAGTGGGGCACTGGATAAATACACAAGCAAGTTCCGTGTTTCCCTTCAAAGCACCCAATTTCAAATAATCTGCCAAGAAAAAAATCTAAAAAGTAAGCCAGCAGCACATATATTATCAGGAGATATCATCAGGAAATTCAACACAGCCCAGCTCCAGCTTTGATCTTACCAACTTCGAGAGATTTAAACATTTTCCCCCATATGCTATTTCACAAAGACTAAAAAAACACCCAAACTCTTTAACTTTTGTAACTTGTAGATTTGTCTCCAAATTGGTGCTCTAAAACAGGGGCGAACATTTCACCTACTCCTTTCAATAAACAACATAAATTCAGAATACAATACTTCACTGTATAATGTTGAGGCTACGCATCAATTACACCCCACCTCAGCCTAATGTGACAGTACAGCCTTTGTGCTTGCTCCTTTCATCAGAACCGCTTCTAACCCTAATGCCCAGGTGACAATCCAAGCCTAGCTCAGACGGCCTAAATTAGGAATACCGTTTGTAGATATCAGTTAATAATAAATATTGAATATGATTTTATGATACAGAGACAGAACTATCCAGTTTTGGTGGTGCTACACGCCATAAATGTCTAAATCAGTTGATGTATATAGATTTAATCACTAGTCAGTAGCCATCTCTTGTTGAAGATATTATTTCAGCAGCATTTCTCCATTACGATCACAGCATTGTTGAGGCTACATGGCATCTCTGGAGATCATCTGGCCCAAACCCTTTGCTTGAGTAGGTTTCTCAGGGAGGCATCCAGTCAGGCTTTGATTATCTCCAAAGTTTGGGCTCCATGACCACTTTGGGCAACCTGCTCCGGTGTCTGACCACCTTCACTGTAAATCTCCAGCATTTCAACTTATGCCTGTCACCTCTCATCCCTTCTCCAGGCACCTACGAGAAGGGTCTGGCTCCATGTTTTTTTACAGTGTCCCTTCAGGTGTTTACATGCACTGCTAAGATCCCCCTGAGCCTTCCCTTCACAAGATTTAGAGACTGGAAACAAAGTTGACCTGTTTATTCAGTCACAGTGACTTTATAAACACATACGGATGGACCTCAGATCTTACCCATGGCTACCTCGCTAGCTGCCTAAAGCTTTCATCAGCTCTAGAGTGCAAGACAAAGTCTTCAACATGATGCTTTCACTACAGTTGGTCATTCGTTTCGGAAATGTGATAAACTGTGATTAGTACTTCCAGGACGAAGTAATACCCTAGATCACAGGTACTGTTGTTTAGACAAGAGTCAATCTTATCAAACATGTAAATGCTCCAAAGACTATTTTGAAGATATCTGGATTTTCTCAACACACTCAATTTAGAAAACCAATTACAAACCAGCATTGGTCAGCAGTACAAAAGCCACGTGCTGCCAACTGACTTTGAAGGTAATCACACGCGTGCTGCATGCATGCTCTTTGCCTTTGGTTCGCTGAAGATTTACAATGACACCAATTGCTTAAGCTCATCGCCAGTGCTTAAAATGCATGAGTAAAACCCCAAAATAATGAAATCAAACATGTTTAATAGGATTATTTTCCTTGCCTTCTGATTTATGATCCAAAAGGCTTACAGTATTTAGGCAATCTTGTGTGCATTGGGCCTGGAGTTTGTTTCAAAGTAACAGCTGATCCACAGAATTATTTGCCTGCAGAGCCTGGGTCATTAGGCAAAAGTGAAATATTAGGAGAATGATCATAAATTACAAGTGTGAACCACACTGCCACCCTACAGATCGGGGAAAGGTTTTGTTTTATTCCTCTACAGGAGATTCAAGGCCAAACATTACCATATGTCCGAGATCGGCTGGCCAGAACTACAGGACCGTGAGCTGAACCACAAACCTGATACTGAAGAACGCACCGTGTTTAAATGGCAACTGCGTATTTCTCAGCTGCAGGCTGATTGCAAGGCTGAGATCAAATTAAAATGGCCAGCATCGGTGTCAAAAGCTCAGAGAGTTTCTGTGCTGCGATAACTTTAAAATACCTCCCTTTGACCAAACACATCCAGAACTGTGCAACTTTTACATGTGTGTATATAATCTATTTAAACATAACCAAAAATTCATATCCTAAGGAACATTATCCTTTAAAATATCTCCCTTTGACCAAACACATCCAGAACTGTGCAACTTTTACATATGTATACATAATCTATTTAAACATAACCAAAAGTTAGTATCCTCAGGAACATCATCCTTGAAAACAGCCCAGGGTAATCCTGGTGTGAGATGAGAGGATAAAAAAAAATTCACGGATTACATTCTTCACCTTTTTATTATACACAGAATTCTAGTATCTATAATGTTTTAAAGTACTTATATACACTATAGTCTAATATGATTTATTTGGTTATTGCAATAACATTTTAGTGCCATTTTATCTGAGAGTTCATGGAATGTTTTAAAATCCAAGCCTAATGGAAGCCAATCAATCATCACATTTTCAAAGAGCAAATTATTTAAGTTTTTGTGCTACACGGAGCTAATCACTGCACAGAGATATCCTTTTGTTTTGACTGATGTCATTCATTTTTCTTTAGGCTGACCTGATTGATAGTCTAAGTGCTGAAGTTAACCAGACAAATGGATATGTACTTCTGAGGTATTTGCAGTCCAGCTGCCTTTTTACACTAAGAACCTCGTATGCCTGATAGCAACGTGCAGCTGCTCCTGCTCATACAGTTGAAATTAAAGTCTGGAACTAAAAGTGACAGCCTGCACTTTTTCCTCTTACATTAAGGGTTTTGTTCATGATGCCTCTGAGCAATCACCATTTGTAAATGAGCTATATTAAATCCACGTCTGTATTTGAGTATGCGGTGGCCCAGTTTCCAAGTTCCCACTTTCACATCTTAAAACACTTATTAATAGAGTTGCTGAGACACCCAGGCGTTATTGTGTCCGTTTCTTCCTCTCCTCTGTGAACTGGAATCCAATGCTCTGTCATATTAAGCTGTTGCTTTTGATAACCAGATAAGTCCTCCGTGTGCCAAAAACTAGCCAGACTTCAAGAGAGCTGACTAACTGAAATCTGCAGGATGGTTACCTGGTGAAGACAAGCAAAATTTGGCTTATCAAATGCAAAATCTTCAGGAATAAGAGTGCAAGCTTCCCCGAAGTCCATGAAAACTAACACAAGCCAGGTCCAGGCCAAAGTACTGACTAGATTCTTTTACTCTAATGTATTACATTACTGCTCTATTGGCTGACATGTACTATAAAAACTTTTGGGAAAGGTTTGCATGAGGAATTGAAGAAAAAGCTTGCATATCCATGATTTTTCATTTGTGCAGTCACTGGACCAAATATATCCCTAGTTCCAAGCAGCCACGTTCAACGCCATTAAATCACAGATATATTTGGCCTTTATGCTATGACAGAACACATAAGCAAGTTATAGAAGTTTTGATCATTTAGTCTAAATTTACATTTTGAAGTCCCTCCCAGCATTCACCATGAAGAAAGTATCAGCATTGTTCTTTTGTTGCTGCTAACGGGAGAAGTTTTCAGACTCTGGAAACGTACAAGCAACTTTGTCATTATTTTGACATGGACTTCTGTAATGCAAGCACGAGCTGCAGAGAACTGCGTACGGGACAAAACGGCAGAGCTGCAAAGAAAAATGTGGTTTATTACCTGACAAAATGCAAGCGTCTCTTGCCGAGGCTGCGTTTTCACACGAACACGTGAACCTCCAGAAACAGAACTGTTTCACTCGGACTGATTCTTTGAGCAAGTATGCAAAAAAAGTATATATATGTATAGGACAATAAATAAAACATTAAAAAGCATTTTCATATCTCATGGAATCGTTTCCACTGATGGCTCAGCAGTGGGGGAAGAATAGACCCTCGCAAAGAGGTTTCTGACCAAAACACCGTGCTCAGGGGTTTACATGCACTGCAACGCAGAAACTGCCTTAGCAGGAGCTCTGCCTCACGCCCGTGAAGCTCCTCTCGGGCTGTGTCTCTAACTGCCAGCTTCCACTTCCAGACTGTATCTTTTTGCTATACAACCAAGAAGCTGAAAACTCAAATACTCTCTTTATATATCGGCATCCCTTTCTAAGCGTTGCTGGGAAAGCTCCTGCTGAGAGCGGAAGGCTTTAACTCGCAGTTACATCGAGTATGAGCAGGCAACACATGCGATCTCCTGTTGCCTGTAAGAATCGCCAGTACCATAGAAAACGGCTTTTGCAAATGGGATTTTAACTGTGCGCCACCTGACAGAAGTACTCATCTATGGTTTGAACACTAATTATGTTACTCTTGTAAAAAAATCTGCCCTGTCAGCTGTGACTGAAGGGTCATTGCTGCTGTACAAGATAAAGAACAGTAAAGTGATAGGCAAGTACAAAGAGTTACAGGAAACAATTGCAGATATTAGTCCTGGTAAAAATAACACCGATCTAAAAAACCACAATGCATCATTTCTTTTTACCAGGATCAACAAAGAAAAAAACCCCAACTGCCATATATCAGCCTGCCATAAATTAAATGAGATTTTACGAGAAACTACCTCCACTGGAAGAAAGCACTTCCAAATTCTGCAACGCCTTCAGAGGGACCAGGGCAAATGGCTCACCAGCCATAGAAACATCATGCATGCTATGAATGAAAGCAACGTGACAAGGTCATCTTCAAAATGTGGTTCCTGAAAGACCAGGTATATTTGCAAGGATAAAATCCTGCTGCTTTTAAAATCAATTAGATGTTTTGCTTTTAAAGCCCACAGTCTAACGTAACAGGAGCTAAATGGAAAATAAATAGAAAACAAGTATTATCACGATTATATCTGCAACCAAAAATGTCATGTTAGTTTTATTAACTGACATTTTGCTAAAGCCAAATTAGTACAACACAAATGTTTTCAAGTGGTAGATAGCTGTTAACAAGAAAAATAAATTCAGCCCCAAACGGGGGCTGATTCCTTGAATGTTCAGTTGACAGCTGACGTACAGCTACTGCAGACAATGTCACATCGTTATTTGGCAAACTGGACCAAGATTCACATTTAATCCAGAAATTCATGTGGAAGCACTTGTTCTCATTAAAAAAGAAACCAAAGAAAACCCAAACAACAATAAAACAGCTAAAACAAAAAGCCCACACTGGGACCTTTTACGATTTTGTATATTGTTAATAAAACATCCATATTTAAGAATTACATTATGCAAAGCAATATCATTTTTGGCAAGCATACATCACCTGGGTGTGCAGGGATTTCAGTGATGAGCTGGGTGAAAACTGAATGTTTTTCCTCCTACGTAATCATACCATTTCCTGCTACATTTCATCCTTCTTGTATTCTGGTTCTGAGATACCTCTAGACTTTGCAAAAATGGCAAAATCCTTACAGACTTTACTTCTCTGAGGTCTTTCTGAACAACCGAGAGTGAGAATTGGGCGTATTTCTTACCCGTATGGATGCTTCGCAGGGGAGTGTTCTGTCATCCGTCTTCGTACAAGTGAAATTTTATATTATGCCAGCCCTCACCTCTGCACAAATTCTGTTGTTCTGCCCTGGCCTGAGAGCCTTTGTGAAATCAGCAGAGATAGAATACAGACAAAAGTCAGTCCATACTATTTATTTCCTGTATTTTTCTGGAAGATGCTAAACTAGGACAGAGTCACATACAGCAGAGCTATATACATTAACATACCAGTATAGCGAGCTGCAGCATTTTCCAAAGAACTGGACAGATTAGACAGAAATTTTGATTAAGGTAGATCAAAATGCTTAGGTTTGAAGTGCCTGGTGAGCATTTACTTGATAAAGTGCAGTTGGTAGATATATTCTGAAATTTCATAGCGAAAATATCACACCAAAAGTCAACTGACTGGAATTTTAAACAACAGCTGTTTAAAATGTGACAGACTTTCGCTCAGTACAGAGAATGAGAATCTTAAAAGCCATAAAAACAGGAATATCCAAACCACAGAATACAGAAACTCTTGATTCACTGAATAGTTAGGCTCCATTCGTAGTTGGAATAGATCTAAAGTCAGAAAAAAGTTATGCCACATGGAACTGGACTTTGGACAAGGCAGTCACGGTCTGGCAGGAGCTACTTTATGCCCAGTGGGGCAGATCTCCTCTGTCCATCACAACCTTGTCCTGGGGACTGGGCCATGCTTCCTCATCCTGCCCACAACACTTCTGCATTTGTGACAAATGACAGTCTGCCACTGGAAGAAATCGCTTCTGATGGGTTTTGCCCTACTTCTCCCTATGAGTCTCAAATTTATAAACAGCTTAAGGTACACAGATAGCTGTGTGGGAAGATCTAACTGTACCGTCACTCATTTTTTTTATCTCTATAAGAGTAACACTGATCATATAACATTAATGAAGACTATAATGGAACACTTAATTTCACACAATGCAGGTGAGATTCTGGTACCCATAAAAACTCAGAAAACCCAAGATGACTAAGGGTAGAGCTTTCAGATCCATTTTCTATATTAGATTCAAAGAAAAATTGTTCAGATTTTTTTTCAAGACTTGGAGACCGCTCTGAGGGGAAAAAAAAGACGACCTCTAGAAAAGTTAATTACTCCAAACCTCTACCGATCTAATTTTTGAATTCAGTCATACACTATGTCTCCTTCAGTTCCACAGAGAGAGGTTCATGCGACCAGCTTGCACTGGCTTTATACTTTTAGGTTCATTCCTTTGTTTTCATCTATGTAAAACATACAAAAATCAGCTGCGTGCACTGGGGCTTTTGTAAACTTATGTATTTCTACATAACCAAGTCCTACTTCTTTGAACATATATGTAGTAATAAAGGTATTTATTTTACAATCCCTGAAGCAAATTTCAAGAAGAAAGCTAAACTTTAACAGAGCCACAGACACTAAAACAAGAAAGGACCGTCACAATGATCTATTTTTACTTCTTTCTTACATAGAACTTTCTTCTATAGAACTTATATAGCACTTATGTCTCACGTAGAATTTCCTCCAACACTTTCATCACCTTGGCGCAACTTTTGTTCATCTGTAACGCATCTTTTAGAAAAGCACACGGTCTTCATGGAAGTATTTCAAATGATTAGTTCACTGTACATATACAGGCAACGGATATTTCCAGTAGTCACCTCGAAGAATACCTCCTCTTTGACCAAGGGGAAGGAATTGAACCCCTTACTAAACAAGATATGCAATTCTCCTTTCCTAGGACAATTTCCTGAGCAGCACTTTCTCAGCCTGCTCTGTTTTCTCCTTGCTAATAGCATTTTATTTTTCGTGATTTCTAGGTTGATCTGGTTTCCCATTATAACTTCTCCAAATAAAAAATGTCATGTCATGGTTTATAAATAGATGCGGCAAAAGGGAAAGCTTTGCTGGGAAGTATGGAATACAAGTACAGAATGATGGCAACTATTTGTTAACGGTAACTTTTTTTGTCTTAGAGAAAATTTTACTTGCTGTGGTTTTCTGTCCTTTTTTTCCGCCTACAAAACTAACCAAAAATTGTCCCGTGCACCAAAAATTGTGTCTGATCTAATATCGCTAGAAATCACCAGTGTTTGTGCGTTCAGCTGGGTGACATGAATTTATCTGGCACGTATTTGAGAAAGAGCCATTACATTTATCTTTGCAACGCCCAAAACCTGCATCCCACATAAAGCAGCACATCCGTGCTGGATTTGCGGCGACTGAAATCCGCGAGTCCCCGTTCCCGTGTACGACTCTCCCACACGCTCCCGTGCAGGCAGCGCCTGGGCTGCTCCTGCCAGCCAAGAGGAGCCCGGGCTCACGGTTACGTCTCGGAGCTGCGAAGCGATGCTCGTCGATACGCACAGCAGGGGATTTGGTGCCAAATCTCGCTCTCTGGAGAGTCAACTCTCCAAAATGTAACTTCCCTCCGCGCTTGCTGATCAGCAAACATACTACCCGAATTGTTACTCAGATTAGCTCAGGATCGTGTATCTCCAGGACAGGCAACGCAGATCAACTCTATCAGATCAGCGAAGTGCTGTTTACACAGCAGCACCGATGAAGGCTTCGGAGAAGTTTGTAGCGCGTTGGGCTGTTTGGCACAACCGAGGCCATCAAAGCCTGCATCTCAGAATGTCAACACAGATTCAACACCTGCAAGATTTCACCTACAAGGCAGACTTTTGTTAAATAAATGTAGCCTGATCCTCCTTTTACAGCATCTGTACTTTAAACTCGGGTTGGGGTGACAGAAAAGGGGAAGCTCGTACCTATGACATGTAGGAAACGCAGCGCTGTAATTGATATGCTGTCTAACGGGGAACTGAAGTAAATCTTTCAGCAAAGGGGAAATATGCTTTGAATGTTTACTTTGAGCGATAAGGCCTCCTGATACATTTTGAACCTGCTCAGCTCTGTAAAGAGTCTTGCCAGGAAAGCCTGCGACCATTAGTGTAATGAGTGGTTGAAAAAAATCCGGACCGCCATTCCTACTTGCAAATGTAAAATGCATAGCTGGGCTGTGTGCTAAATGGAGTCCTTAACTTTGAGACTAATATTTCTTAATGTTTATTTAAGAGCCCACAGTGATGGGAATTGTGGAGTATAGGTATCATGTTATTCCTATTAATGGGAATGAAGAATAACACAAAAGAAGTTAAGCAATTGCTGAGTTTACTCCAACAGAATCTAATCCAATTTCCATTTTAGCAAGAAGAAATTGAATTTTGTAATACTCAAGCAGATCTATTGCTTTTTTAAGAACTAAATGCAGGTTTCTTTATATTTTAAAATTGCATCAAAAATATGAAATGGAAATATTTAATTTTCAGTAATTTTCCTTACAACATTATATTAAGCATTGCCGCTTGAAACATTTTTGTTCATTTTTTTAATGAAAAGCATGTAACTTTGCTCAGTTATGGTTGAGAGGAGTATTGTTTAAATAAAATGCCTGAAACAAAATCTCTTGAGTCAATGGAAAGACTAGCACCGGCTGGGCAGTTGATCAAACTTTCATTCAGAAAACATTTTTCTCCACCAACTCACTTAAGCTGTTAAAATTAAAATGCAATTTAAGCAATTACATCAATAAGAGTGACAAATGTTTCTTTTCCTAAGTGCAAGCAGGTGTAGAGCACAATCAGGCTTAGGATCTAAGAGCCGCAATCTTTACGTACATGAGCAGTGCCGAACGAGCCCAAGACAAAAGCAGCAAAGCATTATGAGCCTTGAACAAGATTAGCCCGGTTTACATCCTGTTGTGCAAACAGATCTACAACATGGTCTGTTTGAACTATGCCAACTCTTATCACAAGCCGCTGTTAGCACAAATATGCATCTTACTTCACGAGCACAACACTCAGAAATACGTCACACGCCTATGTTTAAACGACAAAGTTGTGATGTTTTAGTCTGCATGATTGATCAGTTAAGTAATTCTATTTTAAACAAATCGGACCTCATCTACCAACTGGTTTACTTTAAAGTAGGAATACTACATACTGCTTAATACATACAGAATCACAGAATCAAATTAGTAACTTCATTGGAATTACACTGATGTTTTCCACAAAAATTTGATTCTAATATAGAAGGATGTCACAGAAAAAATTTTTAAGCCTTTTAAATGGCCGATGCTTTGATCAACTTACCACTCTCACGTTTCCAAAACCTAGCCCAACCCTTCAATACTCAGATTTCTGCTTTTGCTGATAGCACACTGTCCAGCTTTAGATGAGCAGAAAATTATCTCAATTCTTTGTTACATTTCTGAACATAACAATTTAAAATATGAAACCCTCAGCTACAGCAGTTTGGCAGCTAATGCAAAAAACCTACCCTTAAAGCCTACAGAAGTTAGAGAATCTTTTACTTGCTAATGAAATTCCATTACTGATCTCCAGCTGTTGGATTTTTCTTGCATTGGTCTCAAGTGCTCACTACGTACTCACTCTATCAATACAAAACTTGCAGAATATTCATTAGAAAGGTTTTCTTTTGTTAACCGGGAAGTAAAATCATCAGTTAGCACAAATACACGTGTATTTTCTTAGGTTTCTGATGGCTTCTGTTTGAAACAACTGAGTTTTGACTGCCAGTGTGTGACTCTGTATGGACAGATAGAGTTTATGAATGAATTCTTCGAATTTGCTGCTGTATATATTTTTCCTTTTATTTTCTCCCACTTAGTGATGAAATAAAGCTGATTATAAAACCAAAAAGCCACCTAAAATTAGTATTAACATAGCTGAAAACTAAATTTGTATTTGCCTCTTACATATGTATCTCCCGTTAATGTTCTTACTACTTTTTAATAGCTTTAAAAAAAAAAAATCTTAGGATGGTCTTTCTTGAGATTCTTCCATACATAGACACCTTACTCTCAGAAATCACTATAATGTGCAGCTCTGAATTTGCCCAACATTTGCTACTTAATACTAGTAAAGCTGCATTTTCTCCTACCTTCATCTCACCTTGATAGCCTCCACTAAAATCCTGCTGGAGACAGAAAATACTACTGAGAGCGGCAGCGTTAGTGCTTCTTCCTCGAGAAGCAGCTGACAAGCTGTGAAGCGTGCAACACGATGATGGAAAGGCACGGCACAAGGAGGATTTCCACACTCTTATTTCAGTATGAGAAAAACCCAAACATTTAAACGCCTGCTTGTTGTTTTTAGAGCAGCTTTGACAATGGTACAAAGGTAAAGACAAGTTTGTGTGGCTTATTTTTAAGCAAATCTCTTTCAGAAATCTTTTTGAACAAACACTGTAGCAATTACTTTTACTGAGCTTAAGAAAAATTGCACTTCGGTGGCTTTTTCTTTCCCACGTATATGTGTGTAAAATTAAACACACTTGGTAGCCCAAATGCAGCTTCATGGGAAATAATTTGGTATAATGACTTTATAAATGACTGGAGGATTTCATTACTGACCTGTACGGAAGAAGACAATGGAGAGTTCTGAAGGAACCTGTCCAGCTGCCCATGTAATCCACAGGTGGTACTCTACTTGCCTGAGCTCTGACAAACGGCCACCCTCTCGGAACACTGCTATGGCTGCTATTAAATTAACTTCTCTTTATTGGAAAATAGGAAAATTTGGGTACAGAGTAGGTGTGGTGGAAATGAAACAAATGGTCAGTTCTTAGTGATACCAGTATAAGTGCAAGGGAGTCTCACCAAGGTTGGTGCAGGTGCTTTGCTCTTCTGTCAGTGGAAGGGAGCGTGGTATGGTCCATGTTAACCCAGAGGGTAGCTCCAGCAACAAACTGGCTGTCACTACTCCACAGCTCGCAGGGAGCCTGCAGTCAGCACTGACACCAACAAAGTCACGGTGTCGTCTCAGCTTCCAGAAGAAAGAATTTCAAACGAGAATTATGGTCCAAATCTTTTACCGTACTTGGAAGGAAATCATGCCAACATCCAAGTGTGGCACCAGTTATTTGTCACTCTTCACTGATTTAGCTGAGTGCGTTACCATACACCAACCGAAAGCCAATGGCCCCGCTCATACCTCAACCCTGCCCTTCCTCCAAGTTCTTTTCCCTCATGAATCTTTCTTTGAAATAAAGGAGGAGGAAATGTTGGAGCATCTGCACGCGATGGCCAATGCAATTAGCAGACCCTTGCAGTAGGGCCTCTATTCTCTGTAAAGAAAATCATCGATAAAACCGCAACGAGGACAAACGATCTGCAAGAGTTAGCTGATCTCCACCGTTAGACCCCGCCTGCTGAGACAGGAGGGGGGCCGCATGCCACTAGATGGCAATGCGTAGTGAAAAAGAAACAATTTTGATTTTACATACCCCGTGTCTGCGAAGCATTCCTTGTAACAGCGCCCAAACCAGGAACGTTCCTTCTGCACTGCTCCGTGCATCTCTTCAGGAGGAGTTACAAATACTGATTCGTGGTACGATCAGGATTTATTGTAATTTGAGAACTGAATAAATTACTTAAGTGCAAGTATCCAGGGAGAAGGAGCAGTAAATTATTCACAGCAGAACCTGCTAACTATTTGGCAGTTTTTGTCTTCATGAGACAGTTTAAAATAAATCATTCTTTGATTTCTGTACAGTTCTGTTATTATTATTAGAAGCCCTGGTATCATCTGCAAACGACAAGCACAGGTCTTAAGTAGTAGAGCATAAGTTTGACATTTATCAAAATTCCAAATTTTGTGATTTTTTTATCACTGCAGTCTACACTACGACAACCAATTAATTTCCATGCATAGTTTTGCACCGAGAGATATAAAGGAAAGACTAATTAAATACTTATACTGTATTATACAAGTGGCCTTTAGAAGTTTTTCTATTTTATTTTACAGTTAGAACTAGCACTCAGGTTATTTCTCTGTTTCTATTGCTGCTGAAAATTTGCTTGAGATTACAGCTACACATGCAAACACATCAAAATTAGCATATTTTTAAATCAAACCCACATTTCTAAAACCGTTCAGGGGAATAAAGAAGCGCGTCATGTTTGTTCACTCTTCCCTAAAAGAGATTTTTGTTTTAGAATAATTAGTATTCAAAATATCTCTTAATAACTCCCATTTTTTTGCACATAGTGCCAGGAATCTCTTCCTGAGGGAGTTCTTTAGCAGTGTAAAATACCACTTCAGGGCACGTATCTTACTTCTGTCTGCTGAACAGCCTTGAAACAACGATATAAGCAACATCATTTTGAACTATTTCTAAATACAGCTTTGGAACTGGAGCAGCACTTTGTGATGAGCGTGTGATGAGAGCTGAAGACCTGGATCTAAAGCAAGCTCAACACAAAGACTTACCAATTTCAACAGCCTCTGAATTGTTACTAAACGCGCATACCAAGAAACCAGAATCAGCTACTCCACTTAATTAATTAGCTTTGTTTCCAGCCATCTGAAGTGAAAGGCAAGCTTGATATGCTACATAGGCTGATTTTCTGGAAAGAGGGCAAAATTAAGGCCTCAAGTGGAAGATTTGGAGAGTATTTGGGCCTCAGTACAGTACCTACACCTAAAGCTGTAGACTGAGTTATAGCAGAATTTCTCGGAAGTGCCTAAATACTTTCATCATGTAGGTGAATTTATTGAAACCTGGTCAAACACAGCAATTTCCTAGGACAATAGGTACTAATCTGCATCTTTAGACAGTTTGGATCTATTCTCTTACACATCTAAAACTGGGACTTTCTGATACTTTCAAACCCTAGCAGCGTCTTCATTTTAACGGCATCTTCACCGTCAGAAAACCTGGCTCCCAGGATTGCTGTGCTAATGACGACAGTTCCCCTTCAAAGCATTTAATAATTCGCGGAATATTTATGTCTAAAGAACATCAACGATAGCAATCGATAATCTTCAGCTGTCAATCCTTAAAAGATACACTTTCCATTTTGATGTTGCTTTACAGTAGAACCTGGTCCTGCAGAATCTGGACAAATCTGTGTATTTTTATGAAGAGCAAATGGTCATGAGTAGGCTGCAGTGAGTGACGCAGTATAGACCTCTCAGGACTTAAAATCTAGGACATGTTTTGGAGGAAAAGAAACTCCCAGAGCTAGATGTCCACTTCACCCATACTTTTTTGAAATAGATGGCAGGATTTCTTTTTGGGTGGGGTTTTTTTTTGTTATTTTTTTGTTTTGCTTTCCTTTTTTAAAGGGGTTGGCGTGGTAAATAGTAATAAAATATTACTTTCTACAAATATTTTGGGGTCTGTTTTCTAAGCATTAACACTTTTCTTCAAAATTAGCAAAAATAAGGAGTTTTGTACTGGGTAGTACAGCTCTAGCTGCTAAGAATTCTCTACTTTTAAAAAATAACTGGTAGATATTCCAAGTGCTGACTAGGGATTTGCACGGCACTCATCCCAAGATTAATGGAAAGCACATTGTGAATACTCCACAAATCACCTGGAAAATGTATCCTAAGAAGCAAGCAAATACCTGCCAAGGGACAGACGACTCTTGCTTTTACGTAGGGAAATCCACTGGTATTAAGGGCACTGTTAATCCTAAGGAAGGGGAATAAAACTACTTCGCCTTCCCTCAAATGTGAGAACTTTGAGAACTTTCAAAGCAATTTTTCGTTCTCTGAACTTGTTCCCAACATACTATTAGAAGCCTGCAGAAACGTTCAGTGCTGGATAAGTCTTCCCAGTGTATTGAAAGTAATAGTGAATGCAATCTAAGAAGCAGTTTGGCCTTTTAAGAAAACCATCAGTTCAAAGTATTTTCAGCATAATCCAGGACACTAAATCACTAGTTAAATAGAGCCATTTACTGACAGCTGGAGTACAACTGTTTTATTGTGAAGAGCAATGAATATAATGACCAGAGCTGTAGCCTCTTGGTCTGGCTAAACAAGGTGGTGGCGTTGGTGGGTATATGTGATTAAAATGTCATTGCCAGGGCTAAGCTGGCAAGCTGAAAAGAAAACAGGAAGAGTCCCCACCAGGCCTTGAAAGCTTTAGAAGGGCTTTAATAACTTCTGTCAGTACAGGTCTAACTGAGATAGCCTTAGTTACTCTGAAGAGGGAAAAAAGACCCATCAAAGTCAATAAAGCTTCTTCTGAAGTTTAACAAAATGGAGGACTATCACAAGCTGCTCCCGAACGGATAAACCATCTCACGGCTGGCTGATCAAACCAGCCTCACAAGCAAAGGTTTCCATGTCCACACTGAAATAAATTGTGGAACCGCAACAAATCCAAGCTTGCTTTAATCCAATAAGAGCCAGCTTTAATTTTCCTAGTTCTAGTGTCCATAGCAGTGTCAGCACAGCAGCACACGTGAGCTGGTCACCCAGGGACCCTGCTGTGCTGGTAGGGTCCACACCAGACCTCATGCTCCCACAGCGATGCTGCTCTGGGAGCACAAGTCCCCAGGCTGGGGCAGATGAACTATAATCTGGCTGCACACTCTGCAGCTGCACCCTCGGAGCGGATCCAAATCTGTGTTACTGTCCCGTTAACCAAATTACAAATATTTTCATTAGTTAGTGTTTTAGTCTAAAAAAACAGAACTAATCCAGCGTTCAGTGCTTCTATTTCTCCCTTGCCATATTGTTTTCATGCTGCAAGCTTCCGTTTGCTCATCACTACGCTTCTACAATAATCTTCTAGTTCATGTTGGGCCTCTTTTCAGTATATCTTACTAAACGTCAAAGCTGACCAGGCAAAAAAACCTGAACTCCAACCACTTCCAAAACTTTGCAGAATTGTTTCATTGCTAGTTATGGGCAATGTAACACCTACCCTCACTCGCTGAATGCTTGGAGACCTTTGTAGGTCAGTGGCATGGACAACAGGCTCCAGAAGCATGATGAAATCTACCTTTGTGCAGCTAAAATTCTGGAGATTACTATGCATGAAGTGGCAGTTCAGTGATTTTGACAGCCAGTCTCCACCCCTCAGTACTTCAAGAACTCTACTATACTACATGGATATCACCAGGAGAAAAAAAAAAAAAAAAAGAAAAAAGAAAAAAGCAGCACACATGTTTATGTGTTCAGAGACTGGGTTTCCAGACTGCAAAATCTTTGGTGAGAATCAGTTTAGATTTTCACTGGTCTGCTGAAGTAGTAGACAAGTGCCTCTTGGTACCTTGATGCTCTTCATCTGATGCTATCGGGTTCTTTCCCTGCAAAACTTCCCAGAGCTGTCTACCAGTAGCTTGTTCATACTTGCTTAGGCAGAAAAGACACCGAAAGGCATGATAGTGTTATAATTACAAAGTCTCATAGTAGAAACGAGGTACTGTTCTGGCTCAGCCGAATTATGCAATATTACATTACAAATTCAATAATATAAAAGGTAAAGCGCAGGGGGTTTCTGCTAATAATCTACTTTTATTATTTCAGCTATTTATTTTCTCTTTAACTTTCAAAATTATCAGAGTAATACTATCCACATACTTAAATGGAAGAATAAATTGCTGCCAATCCATATAAAACACTGCTGGTGTTCTCCTCCTTTCACCAACTTTTAATATTACTGGGACTAGAGTGAAATAGTGAATGGACTCTTCAATATTGCTAAACTAGATTTCATTTTACTGCCATTAACTGAGGAGATATGCTCTACTATAAAATACTTAATTACTCAATTTTTCAGGAACCAGAGTTGAGAAAAAGTGCAGCAGGACAAGGCATATTTTATTTTACTCACAAGATTATCCATGTGTGCTGTGTGATGAGGGAGTTGCCATGATCGGTTCACCTTTTTGTTGAAAAAAAGTAAATTAGTAAGCAAGAAAGTATGCACTGACTTGTCATCTTTTACATTAAGGCTGCCTCAGGGTAGCCTTCACTTGCATGCTTTGCTTTATGTCAGAATTTCTTTTTAATCCACATAGTTTGAGCACTGAAGCATAACCCGTTTCTTCCTTAATTGATTTTAAGATTAGAAGTCTATTGTTTAAAAAAAACCAACAAACCTTTAATAGTCTTTAAAGTCCAGGGTTAATTTATATTTGAGTAAACGCACCTTCGGCAAACATGTTAAGCTGGGTACATGTTTCCAGGCTTTACTGAATGAGAAACTACAATCCACATCATCCTCAGTGAAAATGGGCAAAGCTGTAAAGAGGGCAGGAAAACCCATCACAAATGCTGCGTTCTCTCCCAGCTGAAGATTTGCTGGCTTATATTTTATCAGCTACAAAATGTGACCGGATATTAATTTATTTGTCTGAACAAAAAGGCATTAGTAGTTGAAAAGGAAATGTACTGCAGGATGAAATGTTGTCGAATTTTCAATATTCATTACAAGTGATATAAACACTAGCGCACCAAGGAATAATGTCTCAATTTTCAGATGGCATGATGGCAGTCAGCTCTGCTTAAGCATGCACAGCTTTTAAGTAGGAACTGAAATTCAGACACATCCCTTAAGGATGCCATTGAAACAACATGCACCAGCACTTTATATTAGATTAATCTCATCGAAAGGGTATTTTTAGACTTTCGGCTCAGTTTGGATAGGTCTGATATCTGCCTACACATATTCCCCAAGGGATACGAAAAACCACCTAGCAAACACTTGAAGTATTTAGGTCAGATCCATTAGCAAGAAGATCCATTCTGAACCACAAGTATGCTTGTGCTGCAGTTTGCAAGGCTACGTCTACAAGCACTGACAGACCAGGTTTCAGTTCTGCAGACTGAATGGAAAGAGAAGACTTTCTTGAAGTTCAGATGAAAACCAAAAGCAAGTCCCTGACATTCAGACCAAACTGAATGTCAAGGACTTGCTTCCACAACTTTTGATTGCAAAGATGTGTGTCTGACACAAGATTCATTTGCAAAGCTAAAAGCTGGTCAATTAACAGCCAGCGTATCTCTACTAACTCAAGATTACAAAGCCATTTATTACCTAAAAACTTTTGCTCGAAGGAAAACATAAACACGATAGTTTTGCAGGAAAACAAACCTCTCCAGCAACCACAGCTGGATCCCAGTGTCTGTCTGTGGCGACTGACCTCACCTACCCACTCTTCTACCTGCCCCGCCATGGACTTCTTCCCACCTCCCGCTGCGTCATTCACCGTCTCCATCAGCTGCAGGTGGCCTGGGTAACTCGTACTTAGTCTCCTTTCAGCACTTTTCTTTGGACCTTTTTTCCAGCCTGGAAACTTGCACATGCTTTAGTCTAGACATGAATACGCTGTCTGTTTTTGCTCCTCAGACAGCATCTTTTCACAGTAACTTCACACATTATAGCTGAAAGTGGAACCTTCATATTTACCATTGGGGGAATGAAGGAAAAAACACCAGCACTTTGGCAGTCCCAAGCCTCTGCTTACCTGGGTATCCTTCACCAAATTCTGGTGGTGAACAGGGGCCACAGAGACAGCAGCATTCATCACCGAGGAATGCCACTGCGGGGAAGAGGACATCTTAATGCTCTAGAGTGGAGAAACTTCCTCAGCAGCCCCCACTGAGGAACCGTTAGCAATCCCTCGCCGACACCAGAAACAAAGGAGGCTGGAATATTTTCTCTGGATGACAGCAGCGTCCAGATGGGAGCTGCAGTAGCACGGTGAAAATTGGGAGTCCGAAGCGAACCTGGAGCCCGGAGGTGGAAGGGTTCCGTGTTGCCACCTTTACACCGTACCAACCCTCCCACCATGGGGCTGAGGCTGCTAAAAGACAAGGCTAGCTGCTTCCCACCCTCTGTGTCCTGCACTTCCCACTGAAACGGAACAGCTGGCAACCAAGGTCTTATATACCTGAAAGAAGTTAGAAACAATTACCAAAGATGAGCAATTTTTTTCATCAGGCTGATTTCTAGGATCTTCGGGTAAGTACATTCCATCCCAAATGTACCGTCGCTGAAAGGCTGCTGAATTCCTCCTTCAAGCCCTGCTCTGTTCATCGCTCAGTACCCAGTCTGTGCCTCAAGCCCAGGCCACATTGCTACTCACGGTTCATGAGCGCTAATACAGATTTTGTTTGAAAAGCCACACGTTAGCAAACCACAGTTATTTGCAAGCCTGGCCCAGGGCTAGTGTCAGACATCAACACATAAGCAGCACAGATATTTTATTTAATTAAGCCATGCCATCTGGGCCAACAATGAAGGCACTCATATGCTTTGCCCTTGCTTTCAGAGTGGGCAGTGCTCTAATCCCCCCAAAATTGTTCTAAAAGCCAAATCTCCACGGAGTTTAAAGAACACTTTCAGCTGTTACTTGAATTAGGCTGAATTTCTGCTGCAGCATACTCAGGATTTTTCCTATCCTAATAAAGCAAGTGACCAGAGTCAGATTTATGTGCCTTAGTTTCATCCGAATGCTGCATCCACCATGGAGGAAATTACTAACGAGCAACTAAAAGGACTGTGCTATATATAGTAAGTGTCTATACTACCACATAGCCACCAACTTTATTCTGCCAAAGGTTATCTGCTATAAAAAACAAAGGTAGCACCAAACAGCCAGGCATTAGACCATGAGAAATGCTATTCTCTGCGGGCTTTCCAGACCTGCAGCATTGCTATTCCTGTCTACTACAGACCCTTCCTACACAGACGAACCTTTCTACCAAACGAGAGGTTTTCTGACACGCCCACAACGAACAGGAACCCAAGCAAAATATTTTGTGACAAATACGAGCTCAGGTTGTCAGGACTGAGAAATGCTTAAATGCTGTAAGTTTCCTGACATAGTATTGGGGTTCAAAGAAATACAGAAAAAAACCCAAAATCCTGTATAACCCAGCGCCAGCTTTGTGCCACGGTCCCAACCTCACACCCAAACACAGTGTGCAGCCATGCACCTCTACCACGTGTCAAATCTGTGAGCATATGGAGCAGTTTAGCTCTGAAAACCTGTAGATGCCTGTTGGGTTTGAGGACACTCCTCATGCCAAACAGGATTAAGAATCAAAAGATACAAAAATCCGGCGTGTGGGCACTTAAGGAACGTTCAAGTTTTTCTCAATTGACCTTCAGTCGAACTGCAGCATTTCCACCTTGCTTATGGGGAATTTTCTTGCCCTTCTCAGAGACCAGGGTGGGGTGGGTTACTCCAGACCACCACACTTACCCAGAGTTACAACATGTCGTTACAGTGCGACTCACAAACGCTTGAAATTAAATAAAGTATTTCAATAACTTTACTGAAATAGTTTAGTAAAGTTTAATAACCTTGGCTGAAATGCAGAGCTGAATCAGACATGTCATCAAGTCACTGTGCTTTCCCTCAGTCTGTGTTACCCTTACTCTTTATTTGATGTAGAGAAGATTTTATTGTGCGAATAAAGTTAAATAGGAACTGAAGTGCTTTGCTGAACTGAGGCCTAAGCCCATGGAAAAGTACTTTTTGCTCACTGTATTAACCAGCATAAGGCATTACTTAGGATATCTATAATATTCAGCTTTTAAAAGTTCTAGAAAGAGACGTTCACCAAATTTTTGTCAAGCAAGAAAGCAGGGAACCCACGCTAAGATCAAAGTACCATTATGTCACACTAATTGCTGGATCTCCGGGAAGGTGCCCAAGTCTTTGCACTTCCTGGTTACAATTTACATCTGACTACTTTAAAACATTAATTCTAACATGCATATAGTTTAGCACAAAAAAAATGTCCCATCTCCATGTTATTAAAAACAAAAATTAACCCCTATATCCTGGGAAACAACATCATAGAGCATTTTCAAGGGAAAGGGTATTTTTACATCCCTGTTTTCCAAGTTTCTGTATTTAGCAGCGCTGGGCAGAAAGTCAAGCATTTCCTTTCTGCTGCAGCAGATGCGAACTGCTGAAACTTCTCACGCTCTTGCTACCATCTTGCATTAAGACAGCAGAACTAACTACTCCTAAGCACTGCTAAAATAGCTATGTTACAGACATGAACAACAGACGGACACTTCAGTCAAGGACTGCTTCGTACCGTCAGCAATAACCAGCCGGGCTTTAAGGACACCTGCAAAGTAATTTCTTTAGCATCAAGCATACTCCAGGCTACCTCGGGCTGCCTATTTGTCTATGATTCTGGCACTTACAACGTGCGAAGAGTTTTAATGGAGCCAAAAGAAGTATAACAGAGGTCATTATGAAGGATTTCACTAATGTACTTGATGTTCTTTTTCTCTGCTTCCAAAAATACCATCCCATTGTTTGAACATAGCTGGTTTATGTAGTAATAAACTCCAGCAGTAATGAAGATACTGTACAGAGCAGCAAAACATTCAGGGGAAATTAAAGTACTGGAATGTGTTTTAGTGTGTCAGTTGATAAATCAAACAGAAAGGCCGGCAATGTGATTAGTAATTGGTTGAAAAAAAGGGACAAAATCACTTAAGGCAAAGCATTCAGAAGGTGTTCAAAATAAAGCATTTTAAGAACTGCTAATACTGTACTAAATATTTCAGAGGATATAAATATTCTTATGAAGTGTAAAATTCATTTAGGTTTGTTAAGGATTGAAAAAATGACTTCCAATTTGTCCACTGAAGTTTTAGCTAAAATGATTAGACCAGTGAGTTCTACGTGTAAGTTAAGTACAGTTCTTTTAAAAAAAGAAAATTTAAACTGCTAAGTAAGCACAGGCTTAGGGAAAAAATGAAGTTGGGATTATTAGGAAATAGCGTATTTGAGTAAATAGGAACTCTCCATATTTACACATGGCATGACTGGGAATGAAACCAAATCAGTCCTTCTCCTGCATATATCACTAAGAACTTATATATATGATATATAAAGCCAGTATTGCAAAGGGCGTTTATAGGATGTGCAAGGTGATTCACAGTGCTAGCTCCCACCCTGGAGAAACATTTAAAAGGTTGAATAGAACCAGAGAATAGTTTGGGTTGGAAGGGGCCTTTAAAGCTCATGCAACTCATCCAGTCCAACCCCGCTGCAATTAGCAGGGACAGCTTCCACTGGATCAGGGTGCTCAGTGCCCCGTCCAACCTGGCCTCGGATGTTTCCAGGGATAGGGCATCGACCGCCTCTCCGGGCAACCTGGGCCAGGGTTTCACCACCCTCATGGTAAAAAATTTCTTCCTTATATCCAGTCTAAATCTACCCTCTTTTCATTTAATACCATTACTCCTTGTCCTATTGCAGCAGGCCCTGCTAAAAGCTCTGTCCCCATCTTTCCTGTAGGCCCCCGTTAAGTACTGGCAACTGCTCTAAGGTCTCCCCGCAGCCTTCATCTCTCCAGGCTGAATGGCCCCAGCTCTCCCAGCCTGTCTTCATACAAGAGGTGTTCCAGCCCTTGCATCGTCTTTGTGACCCTAAATATATACAAAAGAATACAAGGAACTAAATATATACTGAAGAATACAAAGAACGAGTCTCGTGGTAGTGAGACAGGAGGAATTCCGTTTTCCCCATTTAAAAAGAATTTTGAAGACCTTAAATGTGCCTGGAAGGTACTGAGTGTTCCTGCTTGCCTGTCCCAAATAGCTTACTGGCGCAGGAAGCAGTCCTTTTGCTACAGCGTCATGGACTCTGAAGCTGGTCAGCTGGAAGGTTCTCAGTGACAGACACAGAAGGCAAAGCAGACAAAGAGCAACAGCCAGAAACCAGAAGGAAATTTTCGGCAACAGTGTAGGAAAACATTCTGAGAAAGGACAACTGGAGTGTGAACAGATAGACAGGGAAAGGGCTATTGTGCTAGCAACACATGAGCAATACAATCAAGTGTCATTAGTGGCACGGAAAGACATTAATAAAAAATCCTGCTAAGACATAAGGAGAAATACTGAGAGCTTGTACAATCGTGCTTTAGAATGTACAACTGCATTATGGCGTATACAGACTGTTTATTTTTTGAGGTGCAGGGTGCAAAGATTGCCAGAATTTAATTCAATTTATACAGACTTTGAAGAGTACTAGGAATTATTGATATCGGAATGGCAATTGCTTCAAGTCATCCCAACTCGGACAAGTTACGTTAGCCATCCAAAAAAGAGTGTGCATATGCATGTAGAAATTGAAGACAAAGATCAGAGTGGAAAATTAAAGCATGCTGGGCTGAAAAACAGACGGAGTATGGGCAGAAAGATGAAGTCACCCCGCAAGAATATCATAACTGTTCCTTTCTCCTAATGCAGCAGTAGGACACAAGCATAGCCTGAAGTCCATCTTATTTGAATTGAGCATGTCCTGAAGTTCAATGGGATTTAAAAATGTGCCTGAGATGCTTTACTGATTGGGACTAATACGTTTTACAGTGTAAAAGTAAGAGCTTCACAATGACTAAGGTTCGGTCATTCTGTCTGCCTCAGAATTTTTTTGGCACCTGTGACTGCTTTCTTTGGACTATGTCGTGATGTTTACACACATTTTGAGCTTTCCCTCATTCTTAGGTTTTATGCTTTTCAGTAGGAGGACACACATATGGTTAAAGTTCACGCTTAGAGCCTTAAATCCAGTCCACAACTAAGAAGATTTCAACGAAATATGAAAAAGAATAATTTCCTTGCTGCTTAAAAGGTCTTGGTAAGGTTGCCTCAATACTCTGGCCCTTGTCAAAACAGCTCGTGCCAAGATTTGTAGTTCCTACATTTACTGCTCTGAGGATAATTTCTAGGCTTTATCTTTCTGAAACAGATAAACAATGAAAGGGAAGGGAACTCTATGAAGAAAAAGTTACTGCAATTATACATCTTGGTGCAAAAAAAGTATGCACCAAAGTTAGTAGGTGGAGGTCAACTGAAAGCTCAGCAGCAGTTCTTCACCCTCCAGCTCCAATATTAAAACCTGTCACTTCATAAAATTTCAGGAGTGTGATAACTGACTCATAGCACTTGAAGATCAAATTTTTTTTCTTTTTGGCCTAAAAATTCTCCAGTACTTAACATTCGCTATGATGATGAGTATCTTTAAAAGCTTTTAAATAAATAATAAAGAACTTAAAATAAAGTTCAAATAGGCTTTTATGAAGAAAATAAAGGACCCTCTTGTAAACCTATATTTGGTTTTCATATTTTCGTTGATTGCGAAGCGGTATCAGCTGTTGGTAGAGTTTGTAATCTAATTGCTCTTAAATTTCAGAAGGTTATTTGAAGTCACTGAGCACGTGCACCTCCTGCCTTTGCTTGCTTGCATGCTGCACATACAGACGTGTATGCAGGTGTATTTGTATGCTATATATGTATATATGTGTTTATATATAAATATAACATACACATACACATGTACATATACATGTATATTTATATGCTATATACAAATGATATAACTATCTACGCGTGCATGTACATAGATATTTCAGATGCCTATAAACACCGTGCCTCATCACTCCCCTGAAAGCATGACAAAACTCCTCTTGACATGAACTGATCAAGAGTTCAGCCCAACGACTGCTAGGTTGGGGCTTCCAAACAGGTGTCAGGATTGTAGAGAAGCCATATCCTATTATATCGTCCAAAACCAGAATACAGGGTCAAAACATGACAAAGGTTAAGAATCACTGTTTAATTCTCTTTAATTCCAGCAAAATTATGTCAGCTCACCTTTAAAATAGGCTTTTCCTAAATGTTCTGCCTGCTGCTTCACCTGATTGGATTAATCTATTTTCCACTCAATGGTATGAAATAGTTGTGTGACAAAGTGAAAAAGAAATCCCAAACAGCATATAAAATTAAATATAAATTATTTGAAAGTATGTTACAGCAAAGGATGAAAACACATAGTTCTATCAACGAAAAGAGTGGACTGTCAAAAATTTAACACACAAAGTACATATGAAATATACAATCTGGTTTTTTTCATGTTTGAAAAATTACATTAATCCTTTTAGTGAATTTTTTTAACGTGTGGAGTACATTAGTCTGGATTAACGGATGGTGTTTATCATACTTTGTATTGTGGTTTCAGGAAATAGTCTGGCAATGCTGGGTTTCTACAAATGGATTTAAAATTAATCAACATCTATTTATGAGAAAGTTTAAACCATTATTAATACACTGTAAATACAGATCTCCTTAGAGCTGACCCCGAGTGTCTACCATCTGCTCAACTGTTGTAATCACATTTTTAAAGAGCATGGTCATACATAATGATTCTTCTCAGGAAAGAGCATCCTTAAGCACATCAGCAACGTTTTAAATTCCACTTGTGTAATGCAATAATTTCCTACTGCCCTTTGCTAAGGAAGAAAGCATATGGCGGTGACTAAAAGCCAATCAAGCAATCCTTGATTTGTTTTCCATGCTGCATGGGTGATGAAGGATTTTTTTTTAATTTTTAGAAAAAGTAACTAAAAAACTATAGTTGTCATAACTTTTTTTTTATTAAATGTAAGTACTTTCACTGACTTAAGTGGTCTCAATGTTAATACAGGAATAGATAATATTAATTCCAAATACAAATGTTGCGGTAACTTCAGATATAGTATATGCACAAATTAAAGCAGTTTTAACAAAACCAGCTGAATGAAACAATTTAATTTTAAGTAGTCCACAAAATGCTTTCTAATCTGACAACCTCATTCCAGGGCACAAGGTATTTGTTTATAACTAATCTATTGGAAACAGGGACGACACATCCCATACTCACGTTATTTATGCACCCAGGACGAGTGATGCGATCCGTTTAAGACACTTAACTTCTTTTTACGGGACAAGTGGGAGAGAGAGAGGGAGGAAAAACAAGCCCCAGATCAGCATCCCACTTCCATGGCCCTCGTCAGCGCACAAACCAGCTGAGGCACCACCACAATGTGGTTTTCGACAGGACTTCCAACCCTACCTGCTTGCCACACCAACCTGCGTCTTGCCTGTTGCCAACAGGGAAGCTGTTTCAGGGCTTCTGCGGGAAAGCCAGGCACTGCTTTGCAGCAAACCATCTTCACGCCATGCCCCTCCTGCGTATGCTTCTCAGAGTTCAATGGCTCATTAAACTACTGAGGCAAAGAAACCCTACTTGTCTAGGGACAAAGGAAAGACACATCATTCAAAGAGTTCTAAAACTTAACACATATTTTCCCCCCTACCATGAGTTTTTTAGATAATTCGTAGTCAAGGTCAGGCTTAAATACCTGAGCAATACAAGTCATTGACAATAATATCAATATCAATTCACTATTTGCATGTTTAGTGACAAGAACCAACAACAAGGCAGTTCTCATTTTCTGTTTCAATATTGTTTTCTACAATAGGCTCATGGTGCACAGCCAAGACTGCACTAACAAAACTCAGTAATTTTAATCATCACTTTTGCAGTGAAACGAGCAGCAAACGCAACCTAGACATATACTGGCTGCTGCTGTAAAGAGTCAGTCTCTTACTCCCTAGTACAACTGTATAATTCATTTACAGACTTTTTTGTGTGGACCAGATTGTAAGCAAATGTGAACTTTTTTGGCTAAATGGTATTTCAGTGATTTATCCCAGATGAAATCTTGTTTTTTTCGGGGAGAACTGCAACTGACTTTGGAGGAGACTGTTAGAATATCTGTAGTGCTGGACTATCATATTGGAAGTATATTAAAAAAAAAAGCAAGACAGAAACAGAGAGACAGCTGGTTTCTCCCACCTCTGTCTCAAAAACCTATATTTATATACCTACTCTTTGCTCTCTGAGTGTAGAAATGATGTTTCATGATTTTAGACCTGGAATTAGGTCCCAGATTCTAACACAGAGTCATAGGAGCTCTTTCCAGGCTCCATGTATGAATTTTGGGCTGTTTGCAGCTCTTGGAGACTGTGGGGCTCCATGGGACTCGGCTGTAATATACTGTTTGATCCTGATTAAGAAAATCAAGAACAAACAACGCGCATCTCCACCCATGCCACCCCACTGTTTATATAATGTATTATCAGCAGTTATTAGCTCTCCCTTGGAGATGTCTGAAGAGTTTTGGTGGGGTTTTTTTTCAATCCAACATATTGTTGAGTTGTCAAGTCAAGGCATTACAATTCCAGCTAAAGCCTGTAACTTCAAAAAAGAATTTCCTTTTTTTATTGTATTTTAAAAATATTTTTGTTGGAAGTAAGTTATGCAGAAGGTTTATTCAACACTGTGACTCGCATATTACAGCCACATTTTGTATGGTATTGCCATTGATATTCAACAGTCTTATGGATAAACGGAATGAACTACCACTAAATCAGCTGAGAAATTATTCCTGATTTAGTGTTCAACTTTCTTTAAAAACTACAGGAGCTGAACACGTCTATAATTCTCCCAATTAAAGCAAGCAAACAAAAACCCAGAAAGAGTTTCAATGACTCAAACAATTCATAATAAGCTACATAGTTTTTCAGCTTTAAGTCACAAGGTCAGGTCTGTCAGCAGCCAGTAGATCCTGAAAATAATTCTCATGAGATGCTTTTACAACAGTCCAGCATGAAATTATTTTATCATTGCAGCGCTGCAGACTTTGCTGCAAATTGGTGTGCAAAACCATCTCGGTGGATATGGCAGGCTTGGTCTCAACCCCCCAAACGTACTCCTCTGCTCCCCTAAAACAGCCCAGGATTTCCCAGAGAACACGAAGAAGAAATTTTACAGACTATCAAACAGCCTGGCGAGTCCATCACTGCATGGACAACAGATACTTGTGGCTATGCAAGTCACCAATGAAAACTAAAAATCATTGCTTTGACGTTAATTGGACTTCTGAATTCATGGGAGGACAGTTGACAATGCACATTCATTCCAGGCACTCAGGTCCGTTATTATTTTACCTTGTGAAGAAATTCGTAGACATACAAAATCAACTCTATCTCCAATGACAGGGCTTGTGTTTCTGTTTTGCAGCTTAGTGGTGTTCGTTGGAATTCAGCTAGCAGGCAAAACAGATGGGGGTGGACATAGCTTGAGTAAAGCCCTCTGAAATGCTACCAGCAGGCTACGATTATGCTATTACTGCAGCTGATGACTCCAGTAATGGCTGGAGCAGCCTTTACTTCCCAGGTTACTTCCAGAACAGTAATCAAGGACTCATTTTCAGCCATGAAGGAAATCCAGATGAATTACTCTTTCACAATGGGCACAAATTTATGTCTGTGGAATCTGATGAACTTCCAAATGAGGGAATTATTAGTTACAGACATTCTCCTGTCTATTAGCATCAAGCCAACAGATGAAGAAAATGTTTCAACAAGACTTTGCAAGCTCCTTTGCAGGTTGTTGTCCTACAAGGAAAGCCATTGACAGTAATTTGTCTAGCCGTTCCTTGCAAACTTCACAGAAACTTGCCCAACAGTCAAAGCCACACTATACAGACAAAGTCTTGGTCACATAGAAATCTGCCAGACTGGTACAGTAACGCTCCCAGGAGAAAATACGCAAAACGTTGTCAACCAATGTAAGCCCAACATATGTCGATGCAGCGCATGGGTGATGCTCTTGTGCAACATTATGTTGTGTTTCTTCTAAGTCTGTATTTATTAAAAACAAAATGCTAATATTGATCCACACCTCTGTGCAAGAGAAATAGGTTTTCTGCGTGGTTATTTCAGCAGAGAAAACACACAGTATTTTTCACTTGTCCACTTAAAGGCTAGGTTTGCAATTCGCAGTTTGAATTTGGCAATGCCAGCTATTTGTTTACTATGTGTTTTGGCAGTGAAATAAAAAAATATGATATTGCTATGCCATTTGTATCTGTACAGCCATACGCTAATTTACAAAATCTGTAAAGGCATAAGATCCCGGTTGCCTTCCTCTGCGTTGCTGTTCTTAGCACCGTACCGAAACACTCTGAGAACATTCGGTTGCAAAGGTGCTGACTTTGCACAGAAAAAGCCAGATGTGCTCTGCAGAGGACAACAAATTCTGTTCATGTGAGGGCTCTGACATCTACGATCAATGTACAGAAAAATTATTATTCGGTGAACACACTCAATTAAAACCTGTAGCTATTGTAGTTACTTATACTTCTTCATAGTTTATTAATATTTAATATTTATTATTCATAAACATGACTACATTCATTTATTAATTATTGCAATGCATTCATATATTCATCATTAACTTAACTATTAATGCTCTATTCATTTAGTATTAAAAAATGGAATACAAACATACTTTTACAGACATGCTTATTTATGCTAGATGGGGATTTTTGCAGGCTCTTTTCTTTGTTATTCACAGCTACACAGGTATTCTCAATTCAGTGCAGGTAATAAATTACTTCAAACTGGTCAATGTCTTTTTATGCTTGTAGGAGGATCACAATACCATGCTTATTTTCAATAAAAATTAAAAGAAATATAGGACCCTTGATGAAGGATTAAAATTTATATCTATTGATATTTGCAGAGACACTCGCCCTCCCAGATTATTTCAAGGAAAAGATCATGAGCCTTTACCTCAAACTATATATAATGTTGCTTTGGAATAGCCAAATAACTCTTTATTAGCAAATAATGCCAAAGGAATGTGCATAATTTGGCTTTTAGAAGAATAACGACCCTTACAAAAAGAAAAGAAGCCAAAGAAGTCTTTTTGGGATTTACACCTGTGTTTGCTCACGGATTGCTATCTGTTAGCAGCCCCGTGACAGACGCCTTCAGCCCGTGGCAGGCATCACTCTCTGTCCAAAAGCAATTAACAGAACCTCTGTCAGACCAACAAAGCAAAGCAAAGCTCAGCTGCTCGCGCTGCATCGTCCCCGCCACAGTTGCTCGGCGAGAAGCCACTAGCCTCCCAGCCACCTTTCGACATGGCGTTGGCGTTCCTTCCCCTGCACCGACACCCTCACGCGCTTTTACCTTTACCAGGAGCCCGCTCAGAAGATCGGGTTTTTCTTTCGCTTTGCAGGGTAGCAGGCAGCCTTCTACAGCAGAACCCACAGGGAAAGAATCCAGTGAAAATCCTGGGGATGAGCTCACGTGTCCAGTTTCCTTAATTGATTTTAGTAGATTCATTGCTAAAATAGCAGTTAGTTTTCCCACACGCAAGATTTGTAACATGCTGTTCCGATTTTCAGATTCCCTAATTCTATTAGTTTTAACTCTTATAATTCAATATATCAAAGATCTCTAACTACTCTGTAGTTTCTTATTATTTATTATTGTACTTATATATTATTTATTGTATCATTTATGATATGATTTTATTACAATACTTATAGTATTATATGTCAGATTTTCTAATTATCTGACAACAATCATTAGGTTATCTAATTATCTGGCACATGTGGGAAATATTTAGCCAAGTTCATTACATCTGTTGAAAAAATGAACGCTACAAAAACACGAACTGTATAAGGGTTGTTTTATTTGGGACCAATTCAGAGCCCTAAATACATATAAACATACAGGTCTGCTTGTATAACTCATGAGCATGTGACATGATGTGTAATTAAACAGCATTAACAAACAACACCGCAGCCACCAATAAACAATTTTTCTGTAGATTCTACACGTCTATTTGAGTTGTTCTGCTTATTATCATTCAACGTATGTGCTACGTATACAAACCTGTCCAACAATGACCAGCTGCAAACCAACCTGATTGGCAATATCTATGGGTGCTGGATTAATTAACTTGTGCAAAGCTGCCTTTTCAGCAGCACTGCTGACTGCTGAGCCGGTCAGGAAGACGAACAGGTTTGCTTTTGTTTGACTACTGAAAAGCCTGAAGAGAAATTAATTTCCTTGCCTTTTTAAAAAGTAATATTGATGGTGGCAGATTACTTGATTTCACAAAGCCTACCTGAACATCTTGCAGTTTTCTTCTTAATTAGCAAACCTAAGAAATTAAACAAGCCATTCATTACTGTCTTATTACTCACTGTTGTTCAAAATCCGGTTAGATTTAAAAAATGTTCTTGAAAATGTTAGTCTGAACGCATCTTCCTGACAACGTTTCTCTTTGCCAGTACTCATCAAGTTGCCCTCAGTAATTTCTCTTGTTCTTTGTCTTCAGGAACCTGGACAGAGAAACCATTTTTCGGTGGACATTTCTGGGCTGTGTATGCTCACTGGCACTTAACAGTGACGGAATATTGCAGACCTCAATGGGTCTTTTTTGAGCTCACTGCAAATCTTTAAAATCCACAGCTTTGAGGAGAAAAGAATATTTTCATCCATATATTTAGCTTGCTTTGTGTAGTTATGCTCGGACAATTTTCACCACAATGGTTTTGCAGTTGGATACCGCAAAGCACTATGCCAGGAATTCAAAATGCACCACCGTAACAAATTTTTCAGTGATACCACAATACTTTTTTAGGGTCAATGTCATGAAGAATTGCTCACCGCTCTTGAAGATGGCAGAGATGGACAGCAAGCTTGCTCAGCAGGAGGTGGGCATTGCCTGGAAGAATAGAACTGAGCTGAACCACCAAGTGCCGTTTCTGGATGGGTGGTGCCCATTGATGGCAAGGGCAGAGAGCAAACACAAGCTTGACTGATGGTGAAAGAACTTGAGAGCATAATTGCCGAAGGTTGACAGGAGGGAAGAATCTCTTCTATGTGTTGGGAGCTCTCACCTTCTACCAGGTTTGATCTGATAGCGAAGGAGGGCTCTCCACTCCCACTAGCAGACACGTACCATCTTCACTTGCATGCTTAATCCCAGCTAGACATGAAATCAAGGCACAGAACAACCTGCACTGATACTGGATGCGTAGTTATGTGGCTATAACCTAAACCAACCACACAAAATAACCCCACCGTCACATCACAAACATTGAACAAGAACTTCTTCCAGAATAATTTTCTTTTTTCTCACTTCAAGGAGGACGTGGAGCTCATTTTAGCTTCCATCCATTAAGCTCCCCTTGTAAAGACAGCAGTAATCACTTCCTCTCACATGGTCCCAGGGAATGGGCATGGCCTAGCGGGTAAAAAGGTAATTCCTGTGTGTAATGAACACTGAACCACAGAAACTGCAGGTTAAACAAAAATTCTTGCAATAGCAAATATTTCAGAAATTCTAACTCTAGATCGCCACTGTAGTTACATGATCTCAGACAGCAGCACTCCCTGATAACAGCTGCTAAGATAACATCACCTGAACAAAGGAATTAAAATTAAAATGCAGGTGCCAGCTTTTCGATCATGAGTCACAGGCAAACTGAGGGAGAGTGTAAAATGGGGTCCTTGAGAAACCTCTCCTTTACTCGACTTTATTTACCCAGGATTGCATTTAACAGTCATGGAAGACTGAAAAGCAATGATGCAGAAAGCCCTTGGTCATTTATTTTGTAAAAATCTTCTTAACAGTTTTTTGGAAGCCACAGCTGGATACCTAGCAGAAATTAAAAGAAAGTTGTACTTTATGACATGACTGTGAAAACTTAGGAAGGACCAACTTATAAAAAATGGGCTACAGTACGTTTAAAAATGTCTCTTAACTGTCACGTGCTCATTCAGACATTTTTCTGGAATGCTTTCAAGTGTAATATTCAATATTTCACTAAGAAATACACTGTTTCTTTCTTAAAAGAAGTCATTTGTTTATCTATTATTTCTGCATTTATGTGCATGATCTGTCATGCACTGCATGATGAAAGAATTCCACACCCCTTTCCTGCACCAGATGCACTTGGTTCCAATAACTACTGTTTCAGGCTAGTTCCTTTTTTACATTCATTTTGGTGTAGGATAAATGAAAACACAGAGTATGGTGGAAAATAGAATTTGGCCTGCCGAATCAAGTATTTGTTTATCAAAGAGGATGCAGAAGGTGTTAACACATAACAAGAAGCTTTGTCGGTGCACATCGAGAGCAAGAATTTAACATTTCAATGCGTAACTACTTCTTAAAACAGAATCACAGAATGGTCGGGGTTGGCAGGGACCTCTGTGGGTCACCCAGCCCAACCCCCTGCCCAAGCAGGGTCACCCACAGCAGGCTGCACAGCACCGCGTCCAGCCGGGGTTGGAATATCTCCAGAGAAGGAGACTCCACAGCCTCCCTGGGCAGCCTGGGCCAGGGCTCCGTCACCTTCAGAGGGAAGAAGTTCTTCCTTGGGTTCAGCTGGAACTTCCTCTGCTTCAGTTTGTGCCCATTGCCCCTTGTCCTGTCACTGGGCACCACTGGAAAGAGTCTGGCCCTGTCCTCCTGACACCCCCCCGGAGATATTTATAAGCATTTATAAGTCCCCAAAACACTACTTGAAAAGAAACTGCACCTACCTGCCAGTTTAAAATGCTAAATAAAACCATATGAGAAGAAAACAAATATTCAACTGACATTTCATTACTTTAGTATTATAATTTTGCATAGCTGTTCACATGAAAATACTGTCTCGAGTGCATTATTGCTTGCGGCAGAGGTTTGTCTGTTTACGGCGACATACTGCCGTTAGCATTAAATATAGCAGGGGCTGCGGGGGTTAGTATATTCCTTCTTTCCTTCAGGAGGCCTGGGTTCAAACCTAGTTCAAGCTACAAGTGAAAATGAGTTTGATGGTCTCGAAGCAAAACACATTTGTCCACGTGCTACGAAACCACGGCGTGATTTGGCACCCACCTGCTGCGTTGAGGACGTTCGCTGGGCAGCGCAGCGCTGAGCTGGCTGGAAGGCTGCAGGTCAGCGGCGCGGTGTGCCGGTGGGGCTAGGTGGGAAAACGCCAGCGCTTGCCCCGCTCTGCCAGCAGATCTCCGCAGAGGTACCAGGCTCATGCATCGCGCCCGTCGCTCCGTGGGTCTCTACCCTATTAATTAGCAGGAAAATAAATCACCCTTTTATAGGTGAAATAAAGAGGAGGTTTATGCTTTTTTGGAAGATTCTGCTTGCTTCCAGAAGATCTAGGAGATGTTTTGGCAGCTGTAATGCTCAGGTTTTTCAGAATATCTTTGAAAAGGAATTCAAAAAATGTCAAAAAAAAATATCAGAAGGTGAAGCTCTGACTTAAATGTTTTCACATGGAGATTTTTCATTAATTTCAAAGAGCTGGGGAATTCATCGGAGTAATTTTATTTTGCTACATTTTCCATGCAGAGTCTTTATTACTCCAAATGAATACAAGATATAAGAAGGGAAGAAGAAACTAGTCATTTTTCATTAAAGAGTGTTTCAAGATACAGCCATAGAGTATGCATGAAAAATAACAATTATTCTAAAAATATCAAGTTGTATCCCTATTGAAAATACATTTCTTCAAAAATCCCAGTACTCAGCTTCAATGCTGGGTAACTGGACAAGATTAAAGATTTTTTTCTTTTCTTCCTTGTTACGCACTAATTACACATCTGAAATATCAGATGATATCAGATGAAATTAGCAGAAAGTAATTCTTCTTCTGGAATTCAGGAAATTTTTGATAATATAATTAAAGAAATGATGTAAAGGTCAACTCAAAAGGACAGCACTGAATTCTTTTGAAATATTTCATTCTTGAGAATTCTGCTCTCGGACACAGCGCATGGAGGGGCCAGGGAGGTGTTTGCCTTCCCTGGAGAACAAATACGAATAAATTCTCCTGCAGCCTTCTGTTGTAGATTTACAATATGCACAAACAAGTCACCAAAGGGGCAAAATTCCCAAGGCTTTTTCCACCCTTCGCTATTCTTTCTCCCCAGTATAGGAATGGTTCAAAACTGAAAAAATAAGGCAAGAATTAAAGGCTGTTTGATGATTTTTTTCAGTGATCAACACAACTGACATGAGGAGCGCCTATACGGCAGGATGCTTTCCACTTCTCCATGAGACAGCTGGCTACTCTCCCCTGCTCCTTCCCTCTTAAATAGTTGTTTCTGCAAATATTTGGACATTTGAATTGAAGTCCACCAAAACCTGCAAGAAATTGAAGCTTTCAGATGGAACGTGTTTCAGCAACCGCGTCAGAAACTGCCTGTTTATGTACAGTGAAGGAAATATGACCCGTATTTGATTAATATAAATCTGACTCGTCCCTTGTCCGGGCTGCGGAGACGTCAGCTACACCAACCTGCTTTATCAGGGAACGAAGTGGTGCCTACCTGTGTTCAGTTGCTCTGCTTTAGGGGAAGGGGAAAGAGCAGGAACTTACAGCTCACGCTTTAAAACAGAATCTAAACCAAGGAGCAGGAGAAAGCGTTTGGTATCGTTCCTTATCCCAAAGCAAATTACAGAATTTTCTGTGGCAGCCGAGGTTGCGTCTTGGTGGCTTTGAACATTTAGCATGGAACCTTATGTTTAAATATACCAAAGTGTATGAAAAATGAGTTTACTGCAAACAGTGTAAAGAAAATACAAGAGCCTGAAAAACAGCACAAAGAAAAGAAGTAAAATACTATATTTCATCCTATTTCTAGTATTTACATTAGTTATTTTGACTCTATCTGAAGGTATTTTTCAGTTGAGGAAGATGTAAAGGAAGTAGATAAAATCACCAAATAGTTGCTACTAGCTTCAATTTTTAGGACTTGGCAATCAAGTTTATCTCAGATACTAAATGAAGAGCATCTAAGATTGCCTGCAAAATCTAACAAGATTTAAAAGCAATTGGGAGTATAGAAAGCAAGAAGAAAATCTCTGTCATTTCTCAGTGAGAGACTTGGATGCTGTCTAGTTCTACATGCTATAATTTTGGGGAAAATATTTTTTTGCAAATGATGGGAAGTCAGCAGTTACAGTTACAGCTTACTGTTGACATTAGGTGACTGTTCGTACGCCCAGAATACCACCTACCTCAGCTAAATGGTATCTTTATGAAATTAACAGAATGCGGTTACAACATGGCTATAAGAAAAAATATTAACGTCAAATTTTGGATTATAATTGGAAAATTGACCTTTGGAAAATATGTTACCCACTGCAGGCCTGAACTGTACTGTAAAATGACAACTTTAAGATCTAGAAGAATGACTGTATTATACAGTTTAGAAAACGCAGCAAAATAAAAATAATTATACTCTTTATGCCTCACTAGAATTCTAAATTTAAAAATCCTTGAAGCTTTCTACAGCCTTCTTCCTGTGAAGTAATTCACATTATTTTCTGCTTTCCAATTTTTTGGAAATGTCTGTCAAACATTTTAAAATACTTTCAGTAAACTAGATTTTATCGTCATTATATGGGCAGTCTCCATAGGCAGCTGTGACAGGTACTGTAAATATAGTTTTTCCTAGGAACATCTGACAGTAATATTATTTAACAGTGTATATATAATTTTTGTTGTTGTTGTTAGCTATATTTGATTGAAAACCTTGAAGTACAACAATCACAAAATGCATCACAGCAGAAAATTTGGAGAAGCTTCTACAAGGCTCACTGATATTTTACAGTTTCTCTTGGCTGTAGTATTCTTAAGACTTGTGCCACTCTTAAATTTTAATCAGTGCTTTTTTATTAATATTTATTTTAAATCATGCATTTTTAGTTGCTTTTGGTCAATTGCTTTCCTCCCCAAGTCAGCATTTATAAATGTATGTATTACTCCCTGCATATATAGATTTGTTATCATTTATTAACCATTAGGCTAGTCTTATACCAGTAAGTTGAATGGCATTTTTCCAATAAAGTCTCAAAGTTGCATTCATAGAAAAAAGTCAACTTGTCAGTCTTTTTTCTTTATGGGCTAAGCACAGCTATTGAATATCGGAAGTTTTTTCCTTAGAAGTGGACGGTCAGTGATAACTTTGTGTCTCAATGGATACATAAAAATCCCACTTTCACACAAAACGTTTAATCAGTAAATTAATAAATAGACTTCTACATAGATAAGTACAACTATATTGCAATTATATTTTACCTAGCTGTGCTAAATTACCATCTAATAGAGAACATGGAACTCAAAGCACTTAGTGTGATATTTATTCCTAGGCTTTTCTAAGTTTATGCACAGTATAGAAAAAAAAAATACAATTATAAACATTGTATCTGCCCCAGTTTATCTGTGAATGATGGTTGAAAATTAAATCCCAGAGGACTGAGAGAATCACAAGAAGCCATAGCATTGGTTAAATATAATTTAAAAAATACCAACAGCAATATGGAACACCTTAATGGCGGAATATCCCTCTGGTTGTGTCAGCGGAGTTGGCAAAACACTTCCAAACCTGAAGCCAGGTACAAAGATTACCAAACTCAAGCAAGAGTTTGTGCCAAAAATAAAATTAAAAGCCTTCAGAATTCTTGGGGGAGGGGGGTATATAATTCTTTTTCAGATACTATTATTTGTTTCAACACAATACCTCATGACTAAGCGTATTTAATTTAAAAATCAAAAATAAAACTTTTAAAATTATCTGATTGAGTTATTTTTTGAACTAAGCATTCTGGATTGGTTTGATTCAGGTTTTTTGGGTTTGTTATTCATTTTGCTGAGAAAACGAAATAGATTTCATTTTATAGTGACTCAGAATGACCCGACTCAGCCCAAAATTTTTGGGCTTGGCCAGATAAATCAAAAGAATAAGATATTCACACAGGTATATTTCAGATAAAGCTAATGTACAGGTTGGAATTAAGGCTCACTTGCAGAATGATGAGTGAGAATCTTCTGGACAATCCTGCAGCATTTTTTTCACCTTCTTTGACAACCATGTAATAAAGTGTGGAAATTCGTGCTTCTTGCTGCACGGCAACCATTCATGGCCAAAACCTCTAGGGTTTGCTATACGTAAGAAAGGTAATCCATTGAAAAAAACATTTCTGGCATCCTAGGAGGGAATGTTATAATAGCAAAAGAGGTTATTTTTCACAATTTTAGGTTAATTGTTACTGTTCAATCAGGAATACATCCATGCTCTATCATCCATCCCATCCCGTCAGGGTTTTATATTGCGTTTCACTACAAAACCACCTCCACTCTGGTTACCCACAGAACAATCTCTCTTCGCTTCCCATCTTAGTAGAGTGACTATTTTTCTCTCTTCCTTTTAATTAAAATCTTCATGTCAGTAGCATGTATTAAATCAAGTTCCATTACAAGCCCAGCTTTCAGAAGTGCATTATTTTTTTAAGCACCTCGTATTTTGTCAAGTGTAATTGCTTTAGTTCTAGGCGATATTAGTTGCAGAACAGCCAGTAATAACCTTTAGTGCTGGCAAATTTTCTCTCTACAAGAACTCAATCACACAACATAAACAGCTATAAAAGGAGGCTTTTTAAAGCTTCATTCATAATGTGTAGCACATGCATGCGGTAACGTGTATCAGATCACAACACTGAGAGAAATATGAGATTTATCCATGATGTAAGTTATCCCAACATACAGTAAGTCGAGAGCATTAATTTGAATTTAGTTGTAGTAGAAAGGAGAGGAGAGAAAAGCGATATACAGCTTTATTAGTGCAGGCTTTCCCAATTTAATATTAAAAATAGTTTCTTGATTCCTGAATGCACTTGGTAGTGGCGCAGTGCTTGGTGATGCAACTCAGCGTAAAGAAGGCATACCAAGATAGTGGCAGCAGAGAATCCTGATGGTCCATGTAAAGAAATGCGTGCTCAGGACAGATAGTAAGGAAGAAAGATTTTTACCTTTTCTATGGTACAGCAGTAAAAAGAAAGCTGTAAGGACTAAAAAAAAAAAAAAAAAGAAAAGATCAGAAGAACGAGAGCTTAGGATGGCCCCGTGGGCTGCTGGAGCCCCGGCCTCAGACACATACCTGAGAGCATTCCCCAGATCCACCGGCAATGGAAAAGCCACATGTTGGCCATCCCCGACCGGCTGCGTATCCCACAGCGCAGTCTGGATTATTCTCAAAAGCCCATGTGTAATTTATGGGGTGTATTTACAAAACGTCTTTAGTTTAAGCCACTGAATTTGTTAATCCCTAGAGATGAGAATACAGTCTTCAGTATGGCAAATATACTGCGAGGATTTAATACCGACTTATTTAACACTTAATCTAGTATATTTTAAGCCAATCTATTAGAGGAATATGCCTTGCAGGCAGTTTTCAGCCCAAGCGGTGGTCAGCAAGAAAGACAGTCTTCACAAACCCTCCACCACCACAGTGCCCTCTCCCAAAAGATGGCACAGTAACAGAGGGCGTATTTATTCCATTCTGTTATTTCACCGCTTTTAGTTTTGTTCACATAAGGAGTTACAAAAAGGAGAGAACCAGAGTGGGATAATCTGGAACGTCACAGTACTCGAGGATATTATTTTGAGAGCAGTAAGGTAGATATGAAGCAAGTCACTCAGTCTTTAAAACAGAGAAAAGGCTAATCATGAGTTATTTTTTGTAATTCCGTATAGTACGAACTCACCTATGAGTAGTATATAACGAACTCACCTAAGAGTAGTATATAAAAAAGAATCTGAAAGGTGGTGATAGAACTTGCTTTGTGATTTCTAAACTCCTCTAAATCAAAAATACACCGTTCATTTCACAAAGGCTAGCTGCAGAGAGGTACCCAAAGTGAAAACTTGCATCACATGTTTGAATCTGAAAAGGCCAAGATTCTCAAGAAACAAAATCTTCTGTGCCACCATGACTTATTTCACCAAAACGTTTGCATAGTTCAAGCCAAGTTTTTTCTAAAGGTAACAAAATCCTTTTTCAAAGGATCCATTGCCAAGTGCAATTATTTGTGAGCATTTCAGAAGTTCATAGAAACATGATGCATACAAATTCAATTTGAGAAGTTTGAGGAAGTCCAAGTTCATTAGGAAAGGCTGATCACAACTGAAAAGCAATTTGTGACGATGTTCAGGCCATTTACGACTGTTTTGCAGTCCCTGAAATGAAATGCTTTCTTTGGAAGTTACAAACACTGATCAGTACTTAGCATCTCGTTTGTTCTATAAATACTGTACAATTATTTACATATAAGAAAAATATTATTACATAACTGGAAAAAGTTAAATATCCAGATTATTTTCAAGATTAAGTACAGCTTTGCCCTTCTTAATGCACAATTTTTCTACTTGAAAACGTTTCTAGCATCTGATTTTGTTTTTATCTTATGAAGATTTAGGACTTGGGTGTAGGAAGAAGGCACTTACTAAAAAACTTAAATTTCAGCATGTTAAAATCTTAAAAGCAGGAATCTGTATAAATCTTTTCTGGATAATAGAATTAATTTTATTAAAAGAATTGAGAACATCACTACATTTGATTAAAACATTTTCTCTTCTAAACCAGATCAAACCCACAAAACCTTCCAGACTAACCTTGAGCCACTTCAGTACAATTTCTGACCAGTGTCTGAACCTGACTGCGAAAACAGCCCGGCACAAGTGTCACCTGCTTGTGGGACAGCCACACGCAATTGGGTAATTTCAGGAGTATTGGCACATTTGAATACAGAAGTGCACAACTACCGAGGAAGATCACTAATTAAGTATCAGACAATTACAAACACCTCTTTCTGAAGCATGAGTTAAATAAATGACATTTCCAAACAGCATGCCGTACCAAAAAGTATTTTCGGACACATCCTTGAGCAAAACATGGCTACGTAGAGGGATTTCCTGGTGCAGAGCCCCTCTGCTGTCCTGGGAGGGCTGCACAGGAGCACCAGCTCAGCCCTGCCTCCCATAGTGTGTATTCCACAGCTCTCCAAAGAGAATATCCATATATACATGTGCAGTAATTGCAGTAGCGTGTTCATAAGAATACCATTGAGGGAGATGTAAAGACACAAAACAGCTATAGAACAGCACTTGAAGAATCCTTATTCTTCAATTAAACCTTTTTAACACACAGGTGGTATTCGTACAGAACTGTGATATAAAGTACAAGGTTCAAAAAGTAAGAAAGAAAATACTTTCTTTCTGGCAATATTCCTAAAGGAGTTATCACAGAGAGGGAGTTCATTACATTTCATATCTCTGTTAAGGACTTCCTTTCTGCTTGTCAGCTGTTATTTTCATTTGCAATTATTTCTGTTTTAGAAAGCCACACAGAGTGTCATTTACAGATCTACACAAAACGAAATATTAATACCATTCTGTTAAAAAAGCCAGTATCCCCTTAAAATGTAGTTTTATCCTACCTAACTATATCATTTCCTGAAGAAGAATGGCAACAGATTTAGGACTAATTTGCGTCCCAGATAACAGGACCCAACAGAGTTCAAAACTATTAAAAAAGGGCTAGCTTTATTTGTGTTATTTACATTGCACACTGGCTTAACCTGCAATTACAGAAAAGTTTTCTTTAGCAGAGACCACGGCAAGCGGAAACCACGCTGAGTGGTGCCAAGAAAGCTGCTGCCTGCTCCAGTTAATTACTAAATGTGTTTCTCCAACAGAATTTTATCTTGAAGACCAATTTTCACATTAGCAACTTGGCCTTTCTCCGACACGTTGCCTGCGTTACCATCCTAACACGTGCCCTAAGTACATAAGAGACAAGGACACGCACAAGGCACGGGGCAGGAAGAAGAAGTTTTGTCATTTTTGACTTTCTTCAACCAGCATTACTGACTCCCTAGGTCCCTCCTCCCAAAGCCCTGTAAAGCCAACCAGGTACGGTGTACAGGAGATGGAGCAGGTCACTGCAGAATCGCTACAGGTTTCGTGTTTGGAGCATGATCCTGGCATGGAGTTAGACATGGCCGGCAGAAACCTTCAAGTGTATTTTACGTTTCTCCATGGATGCTGAGGGTGATGTCCCCAGCTGTTAGAAAATGTAGCTTCTTTCTCTCCGCTGACATTGGCTAAATAATTCCAACCCTGTGGACTACCTATTGATTGTATTTTATTACCTATGATATGCATTCTACAGAGTCATCGGTGGCCTACAGTGCTTGCATATATGTTACAAAAAATTCCAGGAAAAGTTGATATAAAAACAAAGAGTGAGATTTTTGCATGGTATAAATGGCTGTTGGTCATCCAGCTCCTAAAGGAAATTGGGAAAACCTCCCCTTTGCATTAATTTCTATCTACACATAAAACAAATGTCCCTATTAAAACTGATGGAAAAAATGAGACTAAATCAGCTAACAAAACCCCAGAACACAACCATTTTCCTAACAACATAAACTGGTCTGGTTCCTCAGAGCTGTCCAGGACTGAGAACTCAGCTGGGCCAAGCACTTCACTACTAAGCCAAACATCACATGGAAGACTGCATCAGGGGATATTTATGTTCATGATTCACCTGTGCCATTTTTGCCGTATTCTAATATAATAAAGGATCTAAAATGTCACAATACACACTTACAATGCCACCAAATTAATTCCTCTCCATTCCTTCTCCTCACTACGGTCTCTGCTGCTCAGATTTTACAGGTTTTCTCACCTTTTCTTAACTCGATACCTTCTTTAGTGCATTACTGCGACTGGAAATCAGAGACACAGTTTTAGACCTTGTCATGTGATTAGAATTTTTTAAATCTCTGCAAGGAAGGGACTGGATTTCAAGTGCCTCCTTTCATGATTTTCATAACAGAGGGTTTCTTGCTACTGAAAGTTCTGGTTATTAGCAGGAGCATCAAAGAAGTCACATTCAGAGGTATTACTCAGAATCTCACATCACGTATCCTCGCGTATCACTAACTCCAGTTGGCATTACTCCTATAAGCAATGAATACAAAGACAATATGTTTAAAAGGAAGGATTTAAAAACCTGTCTTTCACTCGAAAACATGTACTCATGTAGCATTACGGAAGACAACTGTTTAACCATTTCCTGTATGTACCACTGAAATTCCCCCAACCTTGGCTGCCACCTATTAACAAACCCCCTTACACCAACTGCTGTAATTACTAAAAAGGCAAAAATGACTAAGCCACTCCTACCAAGAAAATAACAAAATATAAAGGCTTTTATCAAATACAAGATGTTCATAAAAATCTAAAAATACTCTATCTTATTAGTCATCATAACTGTACCTATGAAACAGCAAATGATCACTCTTGACTGTTCTGTGTGTAGTTCTCAAATTCTTTCAAATGGTAAGAAAAGGTTTTTCTTACAGTATTTTTATTCAGCTTTTCTTGAAAGAATAATCTTACAGGCTGTTTCTAAGTGCTCATCATATCTGGAACAAAATAGAACAAAGCAAGCTGAGGAGCTATGCATTAGCATTGCCCAATAACCTTTGCTTTCAAACTAGAAAGACCCTAATTATTTAAAGAATGAGCCAAACCTCACCCAGCTCACATGGAGTCTTTGTCAGTTTAGCTATTAAAAAAAGGGTTGCAAATTAAGAATTAATAAAATCAGTAGACACTGTCACTTGATCAGTAGACCGTTAGTAATGCAGAGAGCTCCTGATCTTACAAAGCCTCCTGTATTTTCGTTCACTCTCGACACCAGGCTTTCTCTTAAACCAGTTAGTCCAGTTACTCTTGCCTGGCTTAAGAAGTTCGCTGTAAAACCTGTCCTGAGTGCTTCAGCAAGCAGAGGCAGCACTGCAAGGAACTGAGCGTCGAGCCCTAGGATTGCAAAGTCCAGGATTGTCACACATAAAATCTATTCCACCTTTTTTTTCAGATAGGCATCCTCAGTTAAGCAGATGTTTATCTGTGGAAAATGTCTATGAGTTCAGCTAAATAAGTCTACAAATTGAAGTCTCTGCTGCCCAATTTTCAAAGCCGCATGTGCTCCGCACCGTGAGTATTAGGCTGCTCCCTAAACAGTCAGGTGCCTCGTGTAGACCCTGCCCTTGAAAAGACTTTCTGCGAGATGCCAGAATAGCCTAGAGTGATTAGGCTGAACGGATGCTTGAATGACTTTTCTAGAAACTGAAGCTCTGATAACCAAGAAGCATAATAAAGTAGAAAAGCAAAGTTCGGAGCAAAAGGAAGCCCAAAAGAAGAAGAAGAAGCAGTTGCAAATAGCTAGAGATAGACCTGGAAAGCAAGAAAAATGTATTACCAGACACTGAAGGTGTTCCAGTAGCGCAGAAGTGGAATTCAGATCCAGGTTTGGATGTTCAGAAGCCTCAGAATACAGCAGTGATTAGATCTGGGCATGTATTATAATACTGTTTTCTTATTTTCCTTTTTATGATGTATTAGAAAAGGGTCAGATTTTTTTACCACGTTAAATACTGTGGGTAGAGTACAGAAAAGTGTGAAGTGTAGAAGTGCATGTTTAAATCCTATTAACTACGTACAGAATTTACAATAATATTAAAATCCTTTGTCGCATTATGGATGAGATTAGGTGTGATTACTACAACCAAATCCTATGTTTTTCTATTTCTAAAACTGAGATCTAATTCTGATTTAGTAATCCAAAATCGACAAACTACTTCTAAGGACTAATGCACCAGCCTGCTTGCAAGTTCCAAATCTCAACCTGTAAACTCTTGCAGGCACATGAACCAGACTTTAAATGCACCTGGATACCACTATAGAAATACAGAAATAAATAGCAGAAGCAGTGGGAAAACCTATCCCGATGGAAGAAAAATGTTACATCCAGAAGGGAACGCAGCTAGCAGATACAATTGCAATAACTACAAGTGAAATGGTTCTGTAAGTAGGTATCATATGGAAAACAAATTAGCAGAACTTGAAAACATCTGGAATAGATATCAACATAAAGCTCAACAATGCATTTGAAAAGCAAACAAGATTCCAGCAGAAATATCATGGAAATAAAAGACTGGAAGCAATACTTAAGTATCGAATCATGGAGGCGTCCATTCAGTTAATATAAAGGACTTGTTATTTTTATTTCATTGTCATTATCAGTTTGCTACATATATTTTGTCTAATAAAGTGGTACGTGAAATCAGTTGGCACATTGGTACTGAAACATGAAAGACTAAGAAAAAGAAAGATCTTGATTAAACTAGTTTACTTTCACTCTGTCTAAGTCTACACATGTAATTTTTGCAGTAGTATAAATAGGGAAAAAAAAAAAAAACCAAACAAGCCTTTTTCCAGAACGAACTGTGCTTATTGGAAAGATACTCAGCTGAAATGAGAAAAACAGCCTATGCTTTAAGACACATAAAATGCAGAATATGGCATTGTTCTACACCAGATGTTTTAAACATACAAGAAAATAGCCAGTTTGGGGTTAATCTAAATGTCTTTTTACATTGATTCATATTTTTCATAATACATGATACAACATATTTTCTTAGTGCATAAATATCCATATATTTCTGCAGTTGGAACATGAGGATTCTAGTACCAATTACATTACCAGGGCACTATTTTAAATCTATTAACCATTTTGAAAAGCCAGAAAATCCCCTTACATCACTGCTGCTTCCCAGACACATTTCTCAGCAACTTCTTTACCTTTTCCTCCCTTGATCGCCCCAGTGGCTGAAGTTCCTTGTCTAGTTCCCTACCTCAAGAGGACAGACTCTTTCCTGGTGAGAGTCTGAAAGATGTTGACTCATCCTTCCTCACTCCGGACCCAGCAGAGCCTATCACATGTATGCAGACAGACCTTCTTCCTCGTTTCCCTCTCTCTTTACTGGCCTTTGTTTTGAAAGCGATCTTTGTTTCGTAGGGATGTTTAAAACCACAGAGAAGTTGCTTCTTACTGCCTCTACCACTCCACTACTTGAACTTACACCACTTTTCGCCTTGATCATTGAAAAGTAACTTCATATGTTTAGAAGGAAAACACTTACCTTGAGCAAGCCAGCCGTCCCACTGACCTCAAAGAACACAATGCTGAGCAGGAACTGTGAGTTTTGCAGAATCGGGACCTTCTAGTAATGTTGTAAAGACCCTCTGCTTTTCCTCACTGTGCAGAGCAGGGAGAGACCACGAAAACAGGACTGCCCATCACAGTCATGTCGTCTTCTCCATGTGGGTTTTCTACCTGTATGCATCTTTCAGTAATGCTCCCTGTTCAGTACTTCTGAGATTTGTGAAAACTAACTTCACAACAAAACAAAGTCAGAGGTATTTTAGTTATTAAAAATAATAGGAATAATGATTTTCATTTGAGAAACAGAAAATCTCAGAGGTATTTGCTTTCAGACTACGTGACCAACTTTTCTTTCCATCCTAAATTTTATTGTGTATTACGTGTAGTCAAAGCAAACCATTTCTTCTATAATCACTCTTTTTTCAAGAGTATCCAAGTTTAACATACAGTTCTATACTGAAAAATGCTAAAATAAAAGAGAGGCTTTCTTACTAAAAAGTTTGCCACCCTTTAAAAATTCTGATCAGTATTACTCCTTGGCAGCAACTGGCACACTCAGAACATTCTGTTTCAACCAAGATAGGTACCTGGAGCTAAAAGCTTAATTATCAGTGATGAAAAAGATTTCAGACTGACCAAAACTTTGGCTGAATTTGAAGACATGGCAATAAGAAGTAAAATCACCAAAGTAATATTGTAGGTGTCTTAACTAACAATTTATAAGAACTAATAAGCAGTAATTAGCAGGTACGCTTAGACATATCTAGTATGCTGTCAAGTAATAAGCACATTGATGCATGGAATTATAGAAAGTTAACAAGTATTATTATTATTACCCTGTTGTACTCTACAAAGATTGATTTCTAGATGTCAACAAAAGATCAATCACTAACTTTCATAACTCTCAAATACTATCTACAGGTTGACCTAAATTTTATTTTATTTTTTTGTAAAACAAAGATTTTTCCCTAGAAATAAATGGCGAAGACCACAGCTTTCCATATTGCCATTTTTACAGTAAAACTCAATTCAAACTATAAGGCAGTTAATATTCATGACACACAAAGAATCGGTGAAAAACAGCTATGGAAGAGCAAAAAAGGTGGATCTCAAAACACGTTTAAATCTTCTTATACTTTGTTGCCTATTCATATACTTGGGTTGCCTTTTGAGGTTTTTTTTGTCATTTCTGCTCTACTGATGTTTGTTTCTACTTAGAAGTGACTTTCTATCCTGCAGCACTGAAGTTGCAGCATTGAAGCTCCACAAGAGTGCTGAGACCTAAACTCCAGAATTTTCACAGTAATTTGGCACTTTTTCAGTGTTTCATTTACCATGACTTGGCATTTTAATCAATTGTTTTCTCCATCACTACCGAATTAGTCCCACAATTGGAAATTAACTACTTGTTCCTTGGAACATGTCACAATTTCAAGTAATTTAACATTAAATCAGAGGCTAATTATGCTTTCTAGCTCTGTGAGATAGCTGAAGTGTTCGTAATGGAGTGCAGAACAAATTGCCCTTTGCATGGATCCAGTGAACAAGCTACTGCAGCAGAGAAGTACTTTCAAGTGCAACAGATCCCTGGCTGAGCAGGAAGCGAGGCCACTCGCTATGTCCCTGTATTTCCCTAACACTAAATTAAGCTCATAAAACTAAGATTATAGCACCATGCTTGGTATGAAGAGATTTTTCAGTAGTTCCAAGGTAATGCTTTTTTTAGCAATTGATATTAAAAAATTGGCTCCAAACAGTAATTGTTCTTTGTTTAAACTACCGTTTACTTACCAGATTGTTTTTCTGCAGGTACGATTGCGTCTGGCACAAAAAGCATCCAGCTAATGTTCTTCAGCTAGGGAAAGGCACATACACCGCAGTCTACTCTAACCGCAAGAGGCTTAGTTTTCCTTAGAGCTGTGTTTACTCTAGCCAAGTAACTTTTTGGGGAGTGCAAGGACTCAAAACGGATGATGTACTAGACAAGGAGCTCGTGGAAGCAATGGCTATGTGTAATCTTGGAATTGTTTGTCGCTAAAAATTGTAGTGTGTCAAATCTCTGGACATCACATTCTTTACCAAGAAATAGATATTTGAGAGAAAAGAATTACAGCTGAATTAGGATCTGTAAATAAATCAGCCCACTAATTGCACTTGGCCTCCCTGAGACATAGGTGCAAGAGAACAGAATCCAATTTCTCTACAGAAGATCTTTTACTTCTGTTCCTGCTTTATTTTGGTTTCAGATGACAGACACTACTAATTCAGTGAAGGAGTGACCCCTAGACCCTGTTTCGTCTCCCCAGGGGAGCTCCAATCAGTCAGATTTTTCTCTGCCTTCCTTGCTACCAATGTATTTCAACTAGTTTCCCTAATTTTTTTCTGCTAATTCCCATTTCCTTCATAATCACAGGCTTTTATGTGACTTGCTGGTCAAGCGATTTTCAGGGGAGCTGTAATTGCCACAGGTCTTAAGCATTAACCCTGCCAGGTGTCAGTGCTGGGACTGCTTGTACATTTGATTAATGATACCAGAGCAAAAAAAATTGGTTTTTAATTGACTGTCGTGTTTTTCTTGTTCAAGTGCTCCTGAAACAGTCAGATGATCTGGAACAAAGGTTTCTTGGGAAAAAACACCTGAGGTGGCATGCTGAAATACAAGAAATACAAGTGAGCTTAACGAAAGGTAGAAGGTCTCTGAAGCCCGAGATGTATTGACCGCTTTGCATGTGCAGAAACCTCGGCAAGTCTGAAGGGTTTCCAGCATTGTCACCTTGGATGCATGTTACACCACAGGGAGCGGAGACACAACCGACGACTTTAAATGTTATCTCTCTCTTTCATAAACACATACACACAAAAAAAATAAAGGTCATCTTGATACTATTTATTGACAAGAACAGTGCTGTTCTTTGGCTGGGGAAAGGCTCACCATCACGGGAGGGTAGGAAACTCTTCTTGCCCAGCTTGCTGCCAAGGGCTCAGTTCACATGCTTGGAGTTCAGCACTCACATGGCTGAGCTCTTGAGTTGCAGGGTGGTTTTTTTCAGCCAAAAGACAGCAAGATCCATATATCTGCTCTTCTTTTTGGCATTTTTAGTATAGGAAGATTCATTGTTGAGACGATGCTGTTCAAGATGAGGTTTTCCCTCCTTGGAAATCAGAAGCAGCTGAGGATCCGTCAGTTATGAAAAAGTAGCTTTAAGAAGTCCCCCAAAGCCATCAACTGTAAACAAAATACAACATTTAAACACACACATCTCCACAAGCTACTGCTTGAATCCTACTACTTAACAGAAGTTGCTAGAGTTGGGCTTAAGTGAGTGTATTAAGACAATCTTCAGACAAACCCAGAAAAAGTAATCATTCCAGTGCATTATTTTAAACCTATTAATGGTTAGAATTCTGTTAAAATGTGTTTTCAGATTCTTTTTACTTCTCAGTAAAATATGTGGGATATTTCCGCTAAATTTCAGTATCGTGAGTGACACAGGAGTGAAGGAAAACAAGCAGAGGTAACAGTCCCATGGCCTCAGAGCCCGCTCTTTTAGGTGTCTCACCTCTAAGCCAGCCGAAGCCTGTCCCAGGCTGGGGTGCTTTCAGTAGGCACAGTACATTCAAGCCAACAAAAGTAGGCTCATGTTAGCTCAACTGGTTAACAGCATAAGCCAAGTTAAATCGGTTGAGGTGATGCTGTCTTTAAGTCTCCTGTTTCACCACAACAGCCTTCGTATTTTGAGTATCTTGCAATCCCACTGGCTTCAGGAAGCACTGGTCCAGCTTCTGCTCCTGGCCTACCTTCAGTGCTGAAAATTCATTTTTCTCACAGACCGTTATTGGTGTATATATATAGCTCAGTTTTGCTGCTTGGCTATAGACACTCGAGAATAATTCTATACCATATTTAAGGCTCTCATTTAATTGCACTCGCAAATACTTAATCTGTTGTTAACTTCTAGCTTTCCAAGATGACATTTCTGCAAAATACCTCTTCTTGCAAAATCACCCTCCAAGTGACAGACATCACTCTGGATGCATTAAAAAAAAAAAACCACCAAAAAAAATGTTGAAAAAAGAAGGGCTAGAATGGAAGCTGGAACTCTATTTCTTAACGACAGCAAACACTGCAAGCGATGGTTATAATAAATGTTTGTTTGAGATACAGTTATTATATATTGCCTAAATATTTAAGTTAACCAAACCTCTGATCAACTGAAACAAAACCTACGCAGGCCAAGAAGCCAGAGCTAAACTGTTGTGGGAATGGGAAGCTGGCATTAGCACTGAAGAAGGAACAGAGGTGGTGCGAGGCACACAAAACCACACAAAGTGATCTCATGTCTTTAAACTGTCCAAAGAATCATAATAATAAAGTTCTAGATGAGTGTTGAGGGGACACATGCCATTTCAAGGAAAAAAGTAATAATTTTAAATGACATTTTGAAACATTCCATGGAAATGTATTTGAAATGTAATATGGGGACTCCAATAAAGAATATGCTTTTAATACATTACAGATTATATGTGATCATCAGTTTAAGACTTCCCCTCAACAAGCAGGATAATTCAAGCAGACATCTAGTCTGTCTATACAGTTTGTATTGCCATCCTTTCAAATGCAAACTCTGATGTTTCCTCATGACTGGAGAAACACAGAGAAGGTATGGTTTTAATTTTTCAAACTCCTTTGCAAATAAGCTTAAACATTTTACAGTTAAAAGGACAGAATTTACATTTGCTGTGTCTGGTCAGTTTTAAAATGGTATCTGTTATGAATCATGTTCACTTTTAAAGTTCATTTAACTTGGCTTATGGTTTACTTTAAAAAAAATGTTCTGCATCATTTGGAGCTGCACTCCTAGCCACTATTAGTAATAATAAAAGCGTGCAGGTTCCATCTGATGGCCGTTGTATAAACTTGGATTTCCATAGGAGAAAACAAACAGGATCCACGCAGATGGTAATAAATCCCACGGGCTTGTGCTGCTATTGATGCCAGGAGTTTTAATCAAGGTACAGACACTGCAGATCTTTCCCCCACCTTCATGGGATGTGTGTGTGGATGGTACTATGCACAAAAAAAATTCCATTAGCCAGAAATGCAGTAGGATTTTTCACGTTTACTTCTAGTGAGCAAACGTGCCTTTACGGTGAGATGAAGTCATGGAATAACTTTAGTGGGACTTCAGGACTCTCAGCACCTTTTCGTACTGAGCTCTTTTAGACTAGTGTCAGTTTTGCACATCCAGAAAGAGAAGAAATGCAAGATTATAACATAGTTTGCTTTCAAGGTGGATTAAGCTCCTTCAATTAGCAGCGACAGCTTCGCATTGTGATGGCACCACATCATGTCCTGTTTTCTTTCTCTGAAGGTTATCCCAAATTGCAATGCTTCTCATCAGGCTGAATCATCTATTTATTTTTGAGACTTCTATGCTACTCTCCTCAGACCACGCCAATAGTGCCCCCCAAAAATCTTCCCCACTACTCCTATTTTTTTTAATAAACAAAATACAAGAGCCAGTGGACTTGCTGACCATACCAAAGGAGCCATAGAAATCAGGACGTTAGCACTTCCAGCACGCTGACAAACACAAAATGAGCCTCTGCAAAAGTCAGATGCAGACGACAAGGATCAGAGGGATCCAGAACTCAGAGTGAGCTCACACCTGCATCTTAGAGCTCCAGTTAATCTTTTTTTTCCCTCCCCACTACATATTTCAAAGGAAAAAGAAAAGAAAACACAATTTGTCACAAATCCTTGTAACGATGCAAGCACTTGCCTTCTGTTCAGGGATGTGCCCTGATATTTTTGACACAAGAAAATCAGCTTTCTTATAATTTCGTCAGTTTCATAAATACAATAAAATGTCCTTTTAAAAAGCTACCAGTGAAATCCAAACATGGATGTAATGAATAACAAAAATTGCTTTTGAATACTGTAGCTTGTAACCTCAAAGAATAAGCTATGTTTTTCTGATGCTTTCCTGATGCCAAATTAGATATGGTCTGCAGAGCAGATCTTTCAGGCTACTATTATGTTCTTAGCCTCTGTTCTTCTATCTCCTCTCCATCTATGATGGATAAGGGACATTTCCCTCAGAGAAAAACATTAGACTGAGAATGCCCTGCACTCTCCAGTCTCTTCACGAGAAAATTTTCCACTCTTTAGAGCTCTCAACACACACATTTACCTGTTATTGAGCAGCTGTTTAATCCAGTTAAAGAAGTCCATACTCCAGATCCAAGAGTTCAGTAAAAAGTTCAGTTAGGCAGAAAAGCTGACAGTGAAAAAAGATCACCTGAAAAAATCACCTTGCTGACACAGTGAGTAGCCATGAAACCCCACAGTCTACTTCCTGAAGCAGATGGACTATGAAGTCTCTTAATACATCAGGCTCCTCTAAGCCAGTGAGACTGAATCTGCAATGATCAACCAGGTCTCGGAGCATGATGAAAAGAGACATCTCTATGGTCCCATGAAGAACATCAGTACAGTTTAAGAATCATAAAAAAGTATCCTAAGGTTTCTGACCTACCTGTTAAACTTCATAGAGATGAATATCTCTAACAAAAGCCTGAATGTTAACCTACCAGTACCAACATGATGAGCTTCTGGTAGCTGCTGAGAATCGAGACAGCCATTTGCTGAAGAGCTGCTCTTTGCATTTCAGGCTGAGTTGCCTGCACTAGCTTGCTAATAGTGCCAGCGGTCTCTCAAGCCAGAAATAGATATAACGAAGCTGCTCCAAGCAAAGTCCATCCACAGGTATGGACCTGATTTTGCCTTCTCCCTCCTCATTTAGTCACAGTGTCTTGGCTACATGGCTGTGGATGCAACTGTTGCATAACGATGCTGGCTTGTATAGAATCATAGAATGGTTTGGGCTGGAAGTGACCTTGAAGATCATCTGGTTCCAACCCCCCTGCCATGAGCAGGGACATCTTCCACCAGCCCAGGGTGCTCAGAGCTCCATCCAACCTGGCCTTGAACATTGCCAGGGAGGAGGCAGCCACAGCTTCTCTGGGCAACCAGGGCCAGTGCCTCACCACCCTCTTGGGGAAGAATTTCTTCCTAATATCTAATCTAAATCTGTCCTCTTTCAGTTTAAAGCCGTCCCCCCTTGTCCTATCACTACCCACCCTTGTGAAAAACCCCTCTCCATCCTTCCTGTAGGCCCCCTTCAGGTACTGGCAGCTGCTCTAAGGTCACCCCAAAGCCTTCTCTTCTCCAGGCTGAACAGCCCCAACTTCCTCAGCCTGTCCTCGGAGGAGAGGTGCTCCAGCCCTCAGATCATCTCCGTGGCCTCCTCTGGACCCGCTCCAACACATCCATGTCCTTCCTATGTTGGGGGCTCCACAGCTGGACGCAGGACTCCAGGTGGGGTCTGACGAGAGCAGAGTCAAGGGGCAGAATCCCCTCCCTCACCCTGCTGGCCACGCTGCTCTTGATGCAGCCCAGGATACAGCTGGCTTTCTGGGCTGCAAGCGCACATTGCTGGCTCATGTTGAGCTTCTCATTCACCAGTACCCCCAAGTCCTTCTCCTCAGTGCTGCTCTTGAGCCACTCTCCACCCAGCCTGTGCTTGTGTTTGGGATTGCCCTGACCCAGGTGCAGGACCTTGCACTTGGCCTTGCTGAACTTCATGTGGTTCATGCAGGCCCACCTCTCCAGCCTGTCAAGGTCCCTCTGAATAGCATCCCTTCCCTCCAGCGTGTCAACCACACCACAC
>Ga0065711_1000135_pt1 | contig 93069 bp, 42 predicted proteins | sample Hoacrofraction12_FD_59098 | JGI IMG/M metagenome (GOLD analysis project Ga0065711, IMG submission 59098) | Hoatzin crop microbial communities from Cojedes, Venezuela - Epithelial fraction 12 v2 (version 2) | ecosystem: Host-associated > Birds > Digestive system > Esophagus > Crop | place... | reverse complement strand
GTACGAGAGATGCTCCAGTCCCCTCATCATCCTCGTAGCCCTCCGCTGGACTCTCTCCAGTAGCTCCTCATCTTTCTTGAAGTGGGGAGCCCAGAACTGGACAGAGTACTCCAAATGAGGCCTCACTAGGGTAGAGTAGAGGGGGAGGAGAACCTGCCTCGACCTGCTGGCCATAATCTTCTTAATGCATCCCAGGAGACCATTGGCCATCTTGGCAGCCAGGGCACGCTGCTGGCTCATGGTTAACCTGTCATCCACCTTTCTACTGTCCGTCCCTTGGAAGTGATACCCTACAGGAATCTACCGACCTTTTTGCAGAAACCATTGCAAAGCTGAACTAGCACACATGGGACTGCATGTCTATTTAATGTAGCTTTTTTCTGTTTTCAGAGAAAACATGGAAATCTTTGGCTAAGCTAGTACTTTTGGAAAAAATAAAAGGTTTTTATTTCCTTACTAATCATAAAAAACTCAGTGAAATAATACAAAATTGAATCCTGTTCTCATGTAACATTTATTTTAATTTTTATTGTAATTATTTTCAAAAATAAATGGAACAACACTTGCAAAACAAGTAGATACTTTTGGACATACGCAACAGCAGCTGGAAACTGAGGGTCGCTACAGATACTTTTTTTTTTTTCAACAAGAGCAACTGATTCAAAAATGAAACTTTTTTTACAAATTTTGAAATAACGTATTTTCTCATATTCTTTGTAACAGGTGGTTCTGCTAATCTAACCTGCCGAGCATTCTTTGGGTATAGCGGAGATGTCAGTCCTTTAATCTACTGGATGAAAGGGGAGAAGTTTATTGAAGATTTGGATGATAGTCGAGTCTGGGAAAGTGACATCAGGTAAAAGAAAAAGCGGGGTTTTTTTCAGTTAATATCTTTTTTTGGTAGTTAGTGCAATAGCTGTTATCACAGACTAACTCAGGAATGCTTTGGGTCTGATCCCTGTTATTGGAACATATACATTCTTTATCTTTTCAACTCTAACAGTAGAGAACAGAAAAATACACGCCTTGGCCAGGTACGGTGTTAGAGAGCTGCAAAAGCAGAACAGCTGCCTGACAAGTACTGTGGTGTAACCAGCTAGAATTTGCATAGTGACTTTTTCAAACTGTGTTAATCTACTATAAGAACCATTAAGACAATTACTAAGGTGAAATAAAGAAAAATAAACACATCAAGGAAAACAGCTCAAAAGAAGTCTTTTAAAACATGGAGCCTTAAATAAATACTGAAGTCTAGTTTCTCTTTTGGAATGTTTTGATTTCTTTTCTCCAAGGAAAAAAATGAGCTTCCTGGGATGTTATCTGGCCTGTGAGAGCCAAGCATCCTGTTACATGGGCTGCTTATATCTGCTGACATATTTGTTTTAGAGAGGATCTGGCAATTCACGTCATGTGCTTTTACTGCTCCTAGAAGAGGTGCCTTGTTTGGAAATTAAGAGAAAAGTGGTTTTGTATTGAAAATTACACACTTTATAGAGCATACCAACTCTTATCCAATAAGAAGTATCTACCCAGATATGAAGAGATTCCTTTTTAATTTATAATTCTGCATATGTCTATATCACTGTGCCTATATATCATGGATGAACCCAGAAATGAAGGCAAATCTAAATGCACATTACAAAGCAAGTTAAATAACCACAGGTGTGGTAACTACAGTGATTGTAATAAAACAAAAAGAGCTTACTTACCCTCCACCTCTTACATAGGAGTTTACTATCTCATCAGGAGACATGAAGCCACACCCATTTTCAGCTTAACCTTAGACTTCTTCCGTGTAACCAAAGTAACAGAGACAATTGCTTTACCAAAATCAAGGCCATGTAGACATTCAAGGTCATTTCCATGTCCCCACGTATAAGCAAAATGGAAGCATATTTCACCCTAGTGTACTTCCAGTTTATTCTAAAAAAATTCAAGACCAATACACTAAATGGCACATGACAACCAGATCAGCTGTATTTCGCATCTAAAGTTTTTGCTAAACCCTTCAGCCAGAGACTTGGCATTCTGAAGACAGATAAAAAGGTGACAAGAACCTCATTACAACTGTCTTGTTTTGCGGAGGGAGGAGCAGGAGGGCTGGTTTCCACTTCTTTTGCCAGGTATGACATGAGGGAGTAGCCTAGAGGAGTTTGTCATTTGCTTTTCTGGGTTTCTAAAATGACTGATAGGCATGCTAAGAGGTAAAGAAAGCAATGTGAAGACAGGTGGAGTCTTATGAAGAGGTCTTTCCTTTCATTCATCACCAGTATGAAGGAGCAGCATCCGGTACGCCAGTTCTTTCTGCTGATTTATAATACTTTCAAGAAATATTTTTTCAGACCCTGGCATGAACACACTGTTTCTGAGTGACATGCTGAAGACCCTCAGAAAATGCACAAGTAGCACATTTGACCTAGATGCCTACCATGACCCTAAACCCCAAAATAACTGTTTTCACTTTTCTCTCTTCTAACATTTGAAGACTTCACATACTACTGATCAGGGTCTCCATCAAAGTGTGCAATGATATCTTATCAGTGTGCACATCATCCTGCTTAAAGAAGACAATTAACTGAAGCTGTCATTAAAATTTACAAAGCCAAACCTTCTAATTACAAGTGAGGAAGAAAAGGGCATGATGTAATTTAATTAAGATTTCATCAAACCATAGCCAAATGTGAAGCCAGACAATAGTAAATTGTAAGTAGCATTATTATGTCATGATTATCTAATGCTCCGCCATGATACAAGCAGAACAGCAGTGAGTGTTGCTTTTTCTCAGGGTTCTTAAGGAACATCTCGGGGAACAGGAGGTTTCCATCTCGTTGATTCTTGACTCTGTGGAAGAGGCAGACCTGGGGAATTACTCATGCTACGTCGAGAATGGAAATGGACGCCGGCATGCCAGTATTCTTCTACATAAAAGGGGTAAATATGCAGCTTTTCTCCATGAAAAGGTACATTATAGGGGTGGTCAGTTTGTACAGCTTCCTTCTGACACAAGCATGAATTTTGGCTTCCTGAGATATTAATAGACAATTCTTATTTTTCCCAAGGAATTTGTACAACTGTCAAAATAAAACAGAAAGGTTGTTAACTATGGTTGTCACTCGGAAAAATACAGTAACACCTTATAATTAAATTTATCTAAAAGATGCATTTAATAATTTCTGAACTTTAAAACTAAATAAGGCACAATAGAGAAAAAAGTAATAGGAAGCCACAGGTAATACAACTGTAATAACTTTATGTAAGATATAAAATCAAATACTAGAAAAAGTACAAAACAAAAAATCATTCCACTTCTATCAGAAATGCCACCTAAACTCACGCAGAGCATTTTCTGCATAGCCTGGCTGTGGGCATTTCTCTTCTAACACGTTTGTTTAACACTAACATTTCTGAAGTGAAGTATCATGACAGAAAGTTCTGAGGACCTGCCTGTTTCTACTCACCACTCACAGCTCATGATTCCAGCCTGTCTAATGGCCACAGCCATCTCCCACGAAGATAATTACAGAGAGCTGCAGAACCTCTTGCAAAGCAGGGTTTCCAGATCTGCTTTGTTCACATTACCTCCCAGAGGGTGTTCCACATGCCTGGGCTTGACGCTCCCCACCCTCATGCAGCATCCCGCTGGTTTAAAAGAGCAAAGAAGAGCAGTGTTTGTACTTCACTGCCATTACTGTGCTTTTTTTTAGACTGTCAGTAAAGGTGAGCAAACCAGGTTCTTACTGCGGTGCTGAACTACTGGTGGCATCTCAACTTTTGTCAAAGCAGTGATGTCTTCCCTAGTTTTAGTCTTGTAACATGAGAAGTCCAAGTTTAAAAGAAAGCCATAAATTGATATAGTGTGACTCATTTATTTAAACGTGTTTTTGTGTACCTCCAATTAACTGCGTAGAACTAATTTGTAGCCATTTCTCTGAATTTTTGTCATTGCTTCTTTACAAATGCAGATGTAACTAATCAGATGTTCTGCTTAGCCTGGCATTTGCCATATTTTCTTGAATTTATTGAGAGGGGAAATTAGCTTATTAAGTAATTGAACCTCAGCAATTTACCAGCTAACAGTCACATACTCTTAATTTCGAGACATCTGAACGCAGAGCAAGAGCTTAACTCAACTAACACTGAAATCTAATGGCTTGTCTTTAATAATGAAATCAGTGCATGGAATACTGAAAACAAAGAACCTTTAAGGGTTAAATTACTTTAAAACTAATACTTCACTGACTAACATTTCTCAAGTCACTTGCTAATGGTGAGCCCTCATTTTTTCTTCCATAGAAGCAGTAGCTCCAAGACTGATAACACCTAAGTCTTTTCTATTCTGTGACCACCAGCTTTTTAATCTAAGAGCGCGCATGCATAAATTTTGCAAGAGTCTACTTTACTTGCTTCATTTCTTGGAGAAATCAGTATGTCAAACACTCCATGGTATGTGGCCTCATGACAACATCCTTAAGAGGAAGTAATCTCAATATTTAATTGCCCTTATAAGTAGTGAAAAGCTAAAAACAACAAAAACTTGCCCAAATATTTTTTTCCTCCTTAAGTAAGGCTGAATCTGACATTGTGATTTGGAAACAAAACCTGTTGTGCCCTCGAAAAACAAAAGGTACTTGCTACAAGCCTTCTGCATAGTTTGCATGTTGACAACTGTTTCAGTGAAATGATAAATTAACCATGACAGATAAAAATTTGAGCTAGTCTCTCAGGTCTCCTAGGAAGAGGAGCTTTGCACTGCTTGCTTAGTCTCCTGTATATCACCATGACAACATTTCATTTTAGGTTTCCTTGTGTAGATCCACGTTTAGTCTCTGCTAGGAATGAGTTAGCTGATTATTAATTTCTGATTATTGGCTCACTTAGAACAATTGGGACCTAACAATTAGGTAAATTTATTTCCTGAACACTGAGGCATTTGCAGGGGTATTAGTTTTGGCTTGTTTTCTAGTTAGTGTTCTTTTTTTCCAGCAGTATAAGCCAACAAAAATGCTGAATCTGGAATGTTCACTGAATACCTGAAAAAGAAATTATAATCCTTCTCGAACTTCATTTGTGGTACATTATCACCAGGATCAGAAGGGACAGGAAAGCAGAAAGCTGTTACTGAATAGAGCATTCCTGGGAAAAGAGGTATTTAGGGCTAAACGCTGCAGTGGGGATTCACGTACAAAATTTAAGCCTTTCAAATACCCTTGCAGCTGCTGTTTTGCCCTGGTCGATATATTCTCTGTAAACTTAAGGTTCCAGGGGGAGCTTTCGGCTATGCCTGCAATTACAAATGCCCTGAAAGGGCAACAAATTCAGAGACCAAATTACCAGCAAAAACCTGGATGCATCTTTCTCACTCTTCCCACCTGTCATCCCAGCAGGAACACACACGCACCTCACAGAAAACACAAGCAGGGTCCATCCTATGGCGGTCCCCGCCACAAACCAGAGCCTAGCACACTCAGCTGGGGAGAGGGGGCTTCTGCTCTTCCCTGGTGTGGCACTGGAACAGAAACCCAGAGCCTCCCCTTCCCTGAGAGGAATTTCCAGAGGGGAGCAGAACACAGCTCCCCCAGATTCCAGAACCACTTGTGCAGGAAAAGCGAACTCAGTTCAGACATCCAGCACCGGGAGAAAGATGGGGCCTCTGGCACCTTCCTCTAGCCCAGCACTCTACATCTCAGGGAGCTGAGCCTCAGTTATCTCCTGAGCTGCTTTTAGTTTCTGACTGCCAGTGAAGAAAACCTATGAACTGTGGTTTTGTGCAGCTGGCTAACCATTTTTAGACTCCCAGCTTTCCTCAGATGCTGTACACAGGGAGTATTTAATTCAGAGCTAAAGGCAGTAGAGCATTTTAATCATGACAATGCCAATGCTATTTCCTTTTCTGGTCCTTTCCTACAAAATTTATCCAAAAATAATCAGAAAAAGAGAGGGAATCAGAACTAAGGAAATTTAACTTCCATTCCCTTCCTCCAGCTTTTGGCCATATCTCTATCACCTTTAAAATAATAGTTATGTTCTTTTTTGTGTGAGAAAAAAAAATCTACTGGTTATAATCTAAGGCTGATTTTGTTACTTATTGGTGATTGCTATCACTGATCATCTGCAGCAGTTACAGGTTAATCTTCAGCTAGATAGAAGAAACTTCTAGAAATTAATTTTGAGAGTGTTAATGACAGCAGCTAAGCACAAATTTATTAACGACAGACCGTATATTGCAGATGATATAAGGGGTGGTTCACACACTTTAATTCTATTTTTTTCACAGGTTTTTAATTCAAGAAGACAAGCCCATAGTCTGTCAATGTAGTAGATAAAAATACAATGCATGAGGAGAAAGAATGCTCTTCTACAATGTTATGTACTGAAAAGTATGAATTTTGTGCTGGATCAAAACCTCATAGTCTCATTCAACCACAGACTATGTTAGAAGTACAGATTATTATCTCATGTGATGACTTTCGTAGAGGTTCTTGTGTGCAACTACAACTCTAAACCAAAAACAATCACAAATTCTATCTTGGCATGATTTTTTTAATGTTACAGATATTTTTCAAAGTCTTAATAATATACCTGTATTTTTCATGGGACAGACATCAAAACTAAGAGCAGGTAACATACTCGATGCATTTTTTTTAAAGTATCTTTCCCTTTCTTCCCATTTTCTCAGTGCTGTCTAATTTCCTGCCCTGTGCCTCTTTCACGGTTGGGGTTTGTTTTCCTCTGTCATAGGCATTCTCAATGGGCATATATGGGTCTTTTTGACTATAAGCTAATGAGGGATGATTTAAATAATTTTTTTTTTCTATTGGGACAAAAGATGACTTCTACTGAAATAAATTGTTTAGAGGAAGAGATTTATCCTGTTTGAAATTTCCCATAAGAACATATGTTTGAAAGATAAACAAGTTAATATTTCCTAAAGGAAATGCTTCTTGAGGAAACCTGCAAATAGGTAGGCATACTTTAAACTCATCGTTTATTAATGCATAAGCAGCGTATTAATATTTCCAGCACAATTTAACGGCGAATTCTGAATAGCAAGTAATTCTGATTTTTCTTCATACAGTTATTAAAGACAACGGAATTGCTGACGAGCACCTTAAATTACAGTGTCATTCACACAATAGCATAAATCTGTTTTATTACTTAAGGACTTGAATATGTTAAGGTTTCGATCTCATGAGCATTTTCATTCTCTAGGACATGATTTCACACAGTGGTAGTGATTAGTGACAATAAAGACTTTAAAGAGAAAAGAAACTAGTTCTTTTCTAACCTCTGCAAAGAAACCACAGGTGTTCTAGCTCCCTTTGCCATAAAGCTTCACAATGCTTATGAAATTTCTGAATTGGAGCTCGTCATGTGAGATACGAAAGCAATGAAATTTTTATTTCAGCTTCTGTTAATTGGTCCTAATTACTTGAAAATTCCAGCAAATCTCTGAGCCTCAGTAGAAGAAAGACTGTTGTAAAACTCTGGCACACTTGGTCAGTTAAGACCTTGAACATATATATCTTCCAGTCTATAGAGCATTTAGTTTTTATTCTGCACCAGGTTTTAGATTGGAATTGAAATTGGATTTGATGGGAATTGATTTTTCATCCCCCTACGGCCACTGAAGAAGCCTTCAGGTTGTCACTGTGCTGGGCAGTGCAAAGGTTCAGTCACTGAAGAGGTTCATGGCACAGGGCCAAAAGTCAAATATCGCCTTCCTTCCTGTCCCAGACCTAACTAAAAGTGGCTATTCTTTTTACACTCAATCTCATAAATAATCAGTAAATTAGTAGAATACTAAAGACTACTGCCTGACATAAACTCTTTGTAAGACAATTTTCTTCAACAGTAGGTTTTTGTCATCCTTTAGAAAATGGGATTAAGACATCTCCAGTAAAAAGGTTAGTCAGATTACTTAGCATGTGCCTAAATCTAACTTTTGTCTGACAAAGTGTCAAGCAAGTTGGTTTGTTTTAACAGATTCTTTTTTAAAACAGCTTTTGTACCATTTTTATCATCGTTCTTCTCTTTACATAATGTCTAAGTGCGATTCTAACCTTGATTGGCAAGGATGAAAATATTTTAAAATAAAATGTCACAAATTGTTCTCATAATCCATGCAGAGCTAAATTATTCATTAATGTTATCCTCAGAAAAAAATGTAAACAGCATGTTTTAAGATCTTACATCGTTGGAACTTGGTACTCCATTTTTCCCCACATTTTAGCACCTCCCAGTGCTTCTTACATTCATTTCTTTCAGAAAATCTAAAAGAAGTAATTGTGTGGGCTGTCTGATTTCTGTAGTGCAATAAGCAAATAGCAGCTCTCCTAATCAGTAAGGTTTTAAGTCATACACAATTCATTTATGTGGGGAAGCTAACCAGATATTAATGCAATTCTGCACCATGACACTTTTTTCCTTCAACCTGAAGTATAAGCTGCCTGTAAAATGCAGTGTTCTCTGTTTAAATGTAGTAAACGTCAGTAATGTTGCAGCATCTCTATTTTTTCAACCTTATCCTCTTTTGAGCTAACATACTGTTGGAGATAGTCAGCGTAATTATTCTTCTGCTGGGAACAGGTATCCCGCACTTCTCAGAAGAAATAAAAATGTCATCGGTAAGAATATACTTCTATTATAAAAATTTATTATCTCTATTCTAATAACACTGGAAATCCAACAGTACCAAGGCTCAGATAATGCTGCCTGCCATACTGATAACTAGGTTAACAACGTCTCTGTCTTGTATTTGCACACTTATACACATACTTACATCTAATTCCCGAACCAGACTAATTCTTTTACACAGATGAATCGGGAATATATGCTATACATCAATCTAAAAAATCAAGTGAGGTTTCAACAGTCCTAGTAAATAAAATGAAACTATTGCATTGAAAATCATATTAAAAACTGTAACTAAATTTAGCCACTGTAAGCCAACTCTACAGACATCCACAGGCATGTGTGACCTATGCTGGCAGAAAGAATATGCTTTGTGCTAAGAAATAATTTCATAATCAAGCTAAAGAACATGCCAAATTAGTTTCTACTGGTATCAGAAGTATTATTGTCCTACAATATCCACCAGTAATTATTCACAACAGTATTCACAAAGCCATCTGGGTACCTTAAATACCATCAGATTTTGTTTGGCACACTGAAACAAACAAAAAAAATCCTAAAACTAGAGAATAGATTTTATACATGTATATGCATATTGGATATGCATATGCTGTATAAAGCTGTGGTTCTGTATGCTATACTTTGGAAAGATAAATTGTTTTACAGCTATGCCATAACGTATATTGTATTAAACAGGGGAAAAGAAAAGAGAAAAAAGCTCACATACTTCTCCGCTTTTAAACTGTGAGTGGGAGATTCTTTCTTCCTAACCTAAACTCTGCCTACTCTTTACTGCCGATGTCTGAAATGAGACTCAGATGAGCACTCCTGTGTTAGCCAGCCTCCTTCTTCCTTCAGAAGAAACTCATCACTTTACAAGCAAAGCTGCACGTCATGACACATCAGTCTTGTGTCGGCTGTTGGTAGCTGCCTTTTCTACCTTCTCTCAGGTGTCATCACAAGAGCTTTAGTATTGTCTTCAGCTGCTCCATTTCCAAATTATATTAATTACCTTACTGTTTTATTTAATAATTGAAGTCTGTGAAAGTATACCTAGACAAACTGAGAACCAAGAACTGTCTCTAACCAAACCTTTTAGCTTTATGAGTTAAATTGTCCAAGACAAGCAGAGAATGGAAATATCTTTAGACCACAAAGTAGCAAAGATTTATGTATGTGCTAACCTGAAGCTCTGTGAATAGTCCTGTTGACTTCAGAGGGATTACTTATAGTCCATGAAGATAACCAATCTGCGTAAGTGATTGCAAAATTGAAACCTTAGATAGACTGTAATTGGATTTTGAAAAAGGCTCAGAAATTGGATACACAACTATAAATCACGTCCTTGAAGAGTTATAAATCACATAAAAAGAATACTTGGAATAAAACTATTTTTCTTAGTAGCTCAGCTGTATGGGACTAATGAATAGAATAAGATTAATTTAAAATTATCACAGATCATTAAATGTAAAGTTCCTGAAGCATGTTGCATGAGTCAAAAGATATGAGTCTCTGAAGGCACCCTTTATTTACTTTCTTGTTACTACTTCAGCTGCAATAAATCCATTACCTGCGTGACATAGTGAAAGGAAATTTATCAAGTATTAAAGGCAGGTGAAGATCAAAGATATATCCTACAAATATGTCTAATAATTAGGATAAAATCAGTATAAAATGAGTGCATTTATTACCAGCCGTATCGTGCCAGATACTTGGAGAAGACACGTACTTTGTTTTAATTAGCCATCTCTTTCGTGGGGTTGCTTGGCCAAAGCCTCCTGATAAGGAAAAATACTGTAGCCATTGGTCAAAACGCTTGTAACAAATCTTGTTTTAAGTTGACGCTATTTATTCAGAAACCAATCTACTACTGCTGCAGTAATTGATGTGTTTTCCTTTGAAGTAGAACTGTTCCTGTGCTACTGGAGGACTATTGTTAATTGCCTGTAACTAAATGATTGCTGTGCTTCTGAATGTAACTCCCTGGCACTCGCTCATTTGTTGCGTTTCACAGAATGCCTGTCCCCCTCAGGGTTAGTCGAGTAATTTTCCTCTACTATTTTCTACATTCAGTCTCAGCTCCTTAAGGAGGGCCAGGTCTGTAATTTCAGCAACGTAACATAGAGGCTAAGTAGACTTTAAAAGTTTTGCACTTTTCGTCTCTCCCCTCTGATGTGGAACTGTGCTGAAATTGAATCTTTTTAACACGTAGCCGCTACAGGAAACTTGAGTTTCAGCAGGAAAAGCAGATCACACTTCAAAGGGAGTGTAATGCCTGCTGCAGCAACTGTGCTCAAATCCCAATGCAAAAAGCAGAATAAAGCAGCAGGAAAAGTTTTTATTGTGAAGGCAACCTTACACCCTAATCTTGTTGTTACACTTTAACTTGGCTTTAACAGTCATTACGTCACTGTTGACATACGCATCACCAACACCCTTGCCATGTGCAGGGCACCTTTAGGAGTCACCCCTCCTACCAAGGAGCCAGACGCACCATCCCCCGTTTGCACTGAGAAAACCGAGGCACAGAAATGTGAAATGTCTTCAGTCACCAGAAGGGCCAACAGCAGAGGCAGGACCAAGCCTGCTGCTCCTCACACCTTCAGTTCAGTGCAACACAGGGCAACGCTGTTCGCTGAATCCCTGCGGCATCTCAAAGCCAGCCAGTCCCCCCGTGGGGCACGGTTTAGCACCCTACAGAAACACCAACTCAAGGCCGGAAAGCAATCAGCTTGGCATGGCGCAGTGCCCGGGCCAACCTGTCCTGCCTGCTGCCGCGCTCCATGGATGTGGCTGTCCCACCTGCAGAGCTTTCGGGGTTCGCTCCGGCATTTGCAGGGCTGGATGTAAGGATGTGGCAGTCTGCCAGGCTAGTTGCTGCTCCTCTCTCCCTCTGGACCCCGACGAACAGCACCCAAGACGGAGAGAGAACATGTGCTGACAGACGTTGTCCAGCACGGGGGAAAATACAAGCTTTCTATGCTAGATGGGTAGAGCATGAAACTTACTCTGTGAACAGATCTGTTTAAGAAAGAACCACCTTATCCTTGTGCTCATAAGCAAACACAATGGGCTCAGCAGCAGCACATGAAAAGGTAATTTCTAAGAAGTTTCAGGACGATTAGAGGATTTTGTTGTTTGCTTTGTTTGCCTAACTTAGGACAGTCTCATGTGTGTTTAGATAGACTTTACTGAAGTAAAAACATAGGCATAAGCTTGAATTATTTTATGGGGAAAAAGGTAACTAAAAGGGACTCTTTGATGGCACAAGTGATGCAGTGCATTAGTCAGATTTCATGCACAGTGACAGAAAACAGATGACTACCTGCAGTTATTTTTCCCATTTAATCTCAAAACCATTAATTTAAGAAAAACTTTTGTTTTCCAGTTGCAAATCTTTTCCTTGCCTTTAATGAGTCATAACAGCAGGCACATAAATAGACTATTTTTGCCTAGCAACCTGAAATATTAAAGCCTTTCTTCTAGTTACCTTTGAACAGCTGCATCACCTGTAGTACAAAAAGATAAACAGGGTATAGTAAGCCAGTGCAGAGTAATTTCCACTTCCATTTACATTCTAAAATACTGTGTTACTTGTCTATGCAAAGAATTTTTTGTTGGGTGTTTTTAATAACATTCCTCTCTTTGGACCAGAAAAGTATTGAAAGTCTGAAATAACCATATGGGTCTGAAAAATATCTAACACAAAGGAGTTTCCAGCACAGTTTTGGAGAGAATGATATGGAATATAAATGCCTTTTTATTTTATTTTATTACACTTTTAGTGTCTTCTAGAGAGCAATGAAATCTTCTTACAGTTGCCTCAAAATAATAAAAAAAGTGTGTGATTCTCAGTAGACACAGTCAAAATAAATGGAATTGTCACTTTTTCCTCTAACCTTTTATTTTCTAATTGAATGGTATTGTGCTGTAGTATCATATCTGCGTAACTACACACGCACAAAAAAACGTTACTCTAGGGCTACCTTGCTTCATTCAGACAGAAGCTGCCCCCTCGAAGAGGATATGGTGAAAATAACATGGAACTGAGCTTTGTCCAGTACAGATTTTTATGAAGCAAACTGTATATCTTAGATATCCAAGATGTGATTTCTTGGCATTCCTCAAACTTGAGTGATATTGGAAAAGTATGGGTGGTCTTAAGATTTGTTATCTATTACTCATTTCAAATTACAAAATTGTTAGTAATGCTCTTCCTCTTCCCACTCTCCTGTTTTAACATTGCCAGTTTTCACTCAATAAGTGAATGAAAAGTAACAACAAAATGGATGTCACATAGCTGTGTGAGCTTCCTTGAGCATGCAACAGTTAAGATGAGGGAAGGTGAAAGTCCATGATGGCATGCTACTTACACACTGATAAGTAGCCCCACTGAGGATACTGCTGGTGGTGGACAGTCGTGGCCGCATTTGACCAAAGTCCCCATCCTCAGGAACAGAGCTAGGTAGCAATGATCTCAATCCATCACATGAGTCTCCAGTGCCAGAGTGCAGCAAAGATGCCAGGGGGTCACTGTTTGAATGGGAATGTCACAAAGGACACATCGGGGTGGTTTGCTGTGACTACACACAAGCCATCCCCTGGGGAAAAAGGGAAAATAAAGATGAACTGCAGATCATTGGGAAACTGTGTTCAAGATATTAACACATAACTGACGTGAGGCTGTGGTGTTCCTTGGGTGATTTGTCTTCACATCCCTCAAGTTTCTGGGTTTTTTGAGAATTTTTATTTGTATTTTGGGAAAAAAAAAATCAAATCCTTGGTGTAATCTTATCCAGCAGACTGAAACTCATCTTATTTGTGTGTGGAATAAGGCAGGAACTGTGCATTATAGGCCCCAAAAAAAGAAACAATTCACCTCTGCTTTCATTGTAAGTGGAATGTCAATGTTTATATGCGTAAAGCAAACTGTGATCTATTTACAGAGAGTGAGAAGAAAGAGAGTTATCAAATCTCTCTTCTATATGTGCACATACTCATATACACACACACACAGAGCAACTTTTCTTTTTTAAATGAGCAATTCATATGGTGTACCAGAGGAAAACTATTTTATTAGAGGAAAAAAAACCCTATTAATTAGGTATTTTTTCAAGAGCCCTATAACAAAATAAATACATTAATAACCCATCATTCATTATTATATTTTAATGTTTAACATCAGTGAGAGGTCTGCTGCTAATCTTTCTCTGGTTTGGAATGTGGTTGTTACTGCATTTTGTAATTCTTTGCAGAGCTGATGTACACAGTTGAGCTTGCTGGTGGGCTTGGTGCTATTCTGCTGCTGCTTGTTTGTTTAGTGACTATCTACAAGTGTTACAAGATAGAGATTATGCTCTTCTACAGGAATCATTTTGGAGCTGAAGAACTAGATGGAGGTAAGGCAGCTTCTCAGTACTTTTCTTACTTTCTAAGTATGCCTGTCTTTCTTTTGTCTGCACCAAGGCCCAAATTTCATTTCAGTTCAAGATGCATCAACAACTGTAATTGTTCTTTCTCACTGCATTAGGCACTGACTTGAATATGCATTCCTCATACAGCACATTAGCAGCAGTGATTGCTGAGCTGATGTATGTGCTGCTCTCTGGAGCTCCAGAAGATACCTATGTCTTTTAGCTTTTTATTCCCGACACTGAATATAAATTACCATCACTGATGCGTTAAAGATTTTCACTTTCTGTCAGTACTGAAAGCCAGCTTCACTTCTCACTAAGCTAGGGAGTGTCTTCCCTAATTGTATTCACCAAATAGGTAGAGGTTGGAGTGGATCTCAATTTACTGCTTGTTTAAACTGATCAGTTTCAATAAACTGTACCAAGTGTTTGGGAATGTACCTAGCAGTTAATTTTCTTAAGTTCATTTACTTAATCACTGAAAGACTGGCTAATGGTCATTAAAGTTGTTCTGTGATTCAAGGACACCCAGCCTAAGCAACAGTAATCCGCAATATATGCACCGGCTTGTGTCAAATGTATACACGCCTTGTCTTTTTTTCTATTTTTAAGAACTGAAGAAAAGGGTTGTCTTTGCCTGTAACCCTACTAATCAAAACTGCTCTTGAACAGCAAACTGTTGAGCTGCAAGGTCTGATTAATTAGGTTTGGTTTCTTGGGTCAGAGTTCCTGATGTTTTGTGTTACCATTACATCTTTGGTGACAGGACCTTCCTTTTTACTGAAATACTAATAAAAGCTGTTTTACAGTTCAAGGTAATAGCCTATGGCAGAAGCCACTGTGACATATTAAAATAAATACATACTGATAAACATGTGCTGTCCATATCTGTCACCAATAAGGGAGAAGAGAGGCAGCAGAATTAGAGGTCCTTACATAAGGGAAAGACTTCCATAATAAGACCACTAGGGAATGACCCACTTCTGCCTCCCATCTAAAAATGCATAAGGATTCAAAATAAAAAATGCTCAGAACAACAAGCCCAAGAACATTAGAACATTTTGTATCCTTATACTGGACTTACGAAAAGGATGCATTAGTATAGCTGCTCAGTGAGGGAAAAAATCAGGTTATTCTATTTTACAGAGGAGGAAACTGAGGCTCAGAGGGACTGTGACTCATGGAGGATTTTGGCAGACACCTATTTTTTTCAGGAGCCAAGATCCTCTCTCGTCCACAAAGGACCCCCCAGTTTAAATGTGCATGCTTACTTGCATGAATTGTGTGAATTTAATAATAGTCATCCTATATTATGCAGAAATAGGTTAAGTAATAATTGTTTAAATAGAAGCAATTCAGTGTTTTCTCCTTCAGTATCAGTAATTCTTACTTTTACAGCTGCCATTTATTGTGTTGTTACCTCAAATCATTCCAATTCATTTGCATACTTACTCTACCAGGTGTTATGCGCTTGCCTCTCCCTCCTCCCACCCCAAACGCTGGTCATCTGGGAACAACAATACTTTAATCACACAATTTAAACAACAGAAATATCCATTCAATTTATCTTTCTAAGCAAGGTCACTCTTAAAGAGGATAAATCATGGATTCTCCTTAGGTGATCAGTGCAAACACTGATAGCTTGGGTGCTTAACCACAGTAATGTAAGAAAAAAATATCACTTGCAGATTCCTAAAAGAAATCTGTAGCTTCTAGTATATTCAATACAGTAGCAACATGGACAAAACCCATTGTGCCAATGAAGGTACTGCAGCTGGACTTTTACTTCTGCCTCTTTCACTTACACACTTGCAAAACCAAGAAGACAGAGAGAAAATTCCCCACAGAAGACCAAGCCACGGCTTGTGCAGAAATAAATTGTAGACATACATTTAGATCTTTTCCTTTGGCTTAGTTTGTTACTGACAGACACAAATGCTGAACCCTCAAAACTTCTTCTAACCGCATCTCCTGCAGTGCAACAGCAGAGCACCCACGTGCTATTCAAAATTTACACCATGTTCTGTCATACTTCGGGACAGCAAGTAGATAAGCAAACATCAAAATATCACAGGCTTTTTTTGTGTGCACTATGTTATACCCAGAGAGGATTTCAAACACTTTAAAAGTGAGGTCCAATTAAAAATTTCAGTTGAAAATCTCTTTTAAAATGCAACACTTCATTTCTTTGCTGATCAGAGAGCAAGCCCTTCAGGATGTCAAATCTCATCACAATTCCTCTTTCCTTTCCAAGCCTTAGACACATCAGTTTTTGTCAGGCTAACGTGCGCATTTATGTGGGAGGCATAGGTAAACTGTGAGAAATATTTGAAAACGAAGTATTTAACCCTTACAGCTAATGCAACTTCATATATCACTTTCTGTAGTGGTACTGAAGATTACACAAGTCATCACAGCCGCTAATTCCTCGTGTCTCTACCTTGCAGCATTGAAATTCCCATCTTTTCTCTCAGCATGGGGCCTAGACTCTCCTTTTTTTTTCTCTCTCCTGCAAACACTTTAGCTCATTCTCGCCTTTATTGTCTCCTGGGAACGGGCTTGAAAGACACTGATTTTGTTTTCGTGGTTAATTCCCTGCCTTTCCTGCTAAATTGGAATGTAATCAAACCCACCTCATCTCTTACCATTTTTCCTTCCACTCTGTACCTGTGCTTTCCAGCCACCTGGGAGTTGACTCTACACCAGGGGACTGCGTGACAGACGCCTTGTTGTGTCCTTAAGTGTGGAGCAACGTCAGGGGACCTCGCTGTGAACATCGGACAGATCCCCCAGGAGCTGGGGCACAGGGGCAAGAAAAACACTCTGGCACTTGGCAAAGCAGTAGCTTTCTCACCATCAGGCGTTTGGCATGACCTTGCGTCTCGGAGATATAACTCACCCCTGCCAGTTAGGTGGTCTAAAACTCCCAAATCTTTTTCAGTGGAGAATTTCAGGTCAAGATCTTTCCACAAACACGAATAAGATACTACTGAAGTGGTATGCAAAGCGATGTCCAACACTGTTCTGAAAACAATAAAATTTTCAGAAATAGATACTTCACTGGGAACTGCAGGATGATCATTGTTAAATGTCAGGCAACCTTTTTAGGTTTGCAGCTCCAAACTTGAAAGCTTTTTTTAAAAAAAATTTGCACTTTAAGGACAAATACATTATTAGTGAAAACCACTTTTAGAAGTGATATTTTCTTGTGTTTTGCTGTACATTGAGCTCCAACACAAGAGATTTTATGCCACATTCATCCCCTCAGGAGTGCTTTAACAGTTACTGTGTACGCATTTTTATTTTCCAAGGATATTGTATTGCTGCCTTTCCCAGTGTTTTTAAATGACGTGATGAACAAGCTAAATATCGTACTTCATCTAACAGAGAAGAGTAAAAATGCAAGTAAACATTTACAAGTGCCCACAATCAACACATGCCCTGACTTCTTTCTGCCTTACACTCTGTGACCTTCAGAAGCTGTTTGTATCAGAATAGATATTACTCATGTAGAGAAATCTGCTCTTTGCCTGGGTAAGAGCTGACTTCCAGCCCCCCTAATATCTATGGAACTTTCCTCAGGATTTTACGGAGGAAAACTTTCTCCCTGATGAGACTGCTCCTGCTCATCAAATCGTGCAAGGCTCAGTCCCCAGGCACGACAGTCACAGCAGACACAGACAGGGTGGGACAGGGAGTCGGACCACTTCTCTGAGCAGCACCATTTATGATGCTGCTTTAAAGTGGTCAAGAGGCTCAAAGACACCAAACCAGCTATTTTCAACATTTTCTTGCATTTCAAGACCTGACAGTTTCCAGAGGATGTGCAGATGTCTGTATGCCAGCTTTAAGGTTTAGTAAGGATAAATCCAAAAGTCCATGGATGACAGGCTGAAAACGATTGGACATTTTCAGATAGGCAAAATTACTCAAAATCATGAACATATGTATGTGTCTACATTGTGGACTCAGCGAAAAGAACATACGGTACAGCTGGCAGTAGAAACAGTCTGCAGGCACCTGCCCCTACAATTACCTGGGTCCATTAGTAACTACTTAAATTGATGGAAGTTTTTGTATGAAGGAATTCCTAAGCTAGGGGTGAACACTATCATAAAAAAGAATACATTTTACATTAAGAGGCTAGCATTAAAATTGATATGAATAAAAATGTAGCAATTAAAAAGAAAGTCTGAACAAATGTGCTGTAAATAGCTGTCTAATGAAATTTACAGAAATATGCTTTCTCACAGCTAGGCTGATGAGAAGTCAAGCTTTAGGCTCAAGAACAAAAAAAATTGTAAGCAGCTGATAACTAGAAAGTGAAAGCTTGGCTGAGCAGCTGATTTGATGTGACGTTCACAATGACCCTTGGTGCCTTTAGGTCCCATCAGATGTTTCTACAATGTTGGACAGGAGCTCTCTGTGGTGTTCCTTGCAGTCTTCCATCTTATTGTCAGCTTTCCTTGCCAAGGAAACCTGGGTGAATTGAGGGAAGACACAGCCTCGGTGCAGCTGGGGTGCAGCTGGGGTAGGCACCTGGGAGCCAGGGCTATGGAGTTCCTCTGGGTTTCAATTTCAGTTCTGCAGGTTGCCACTTCTGGGGTTTCTTTGGTTTTGATTATTGTTTGGTGTTTTTTTTTTCCCACATTGCTGGAATAAAAGAAAGTGCTCCTGAAGTGCTTAAAATTTGTCACTGCTGAGCTCTGTAAATTCAGGAAATCTTCTCTGGATTTGGTACATGACACGTGACATCTATAATGGCTGTTTCTTGGCTGTGCTGGTTTGCACTTCAGAGATGAATTTTTACTGCTTGCTGAGGGAAAGTAAATCAATGCTCAAATTAGAACTTTGATGGAACAGTTTCTGCCTTGGAGTCTCTGTTGCACCTAGGAGTCCTTAGGTAATCGTGATTTTTGCCCTTACTATTATGTAGCCGCAAAAGACTAGCAGGGTTCATGGACAGACCCATAGGATTGCCAGATAATGTCTTCTTAACTGTGCAAGACAAGCAGGTAAGATATACTTCTTAGTGGTTTCCTGGGTTTCATCCCAGTAAACCTCTTACACAGCAGTGAAAGACAATGCATTGAGATTCTTATTGTTTCAGGGTGACTTATTTGCTAACTTTCAAATATAACTTTTACCAATGGCTTAGGCACTGCCGAAGCAGTTGTGTTAACAATTATGCTATGCAGACTGAAATTACTGATGAAGTTAGTGACTTTGCAATTACAAAATCTTCCCTGGGGACCCAAGAATAAATTTGCAATAGCAGCCTCACCACTGTGTATGTATTCTTATTGGCTATTGGCAAATAGTGGCAATAAGAAATCTTACTCTATGAATACAAATTTCAAATTCTATTAAAATGACCTCTAGAAAAATGCAGCTTTCATCTTTCTAAATATTATGGCTTACAAAAAGGGATTTTTTGCTTTTTAGTTACAATTTTATTGTTGGGGAACTGCTTCTCCTAACTCTTTTTGGTTATTCTATGTATTTAAATCTGAAATGAAATTCAAACAATAAAATCTCAATTTATGTCTCCACTGAATATGTGATTTTCTAGATTATGTCCTTGAAACTTACCAATTCAAAGAAAAAATCTTGCTTTTTCCTTTCTTCTTATTTTGTAGTAACTAAAGTGCATGTGTATTACATATATATTTTTTAAAATGACAATCAGTGTTATTACTAAGAACATCTTTAGATTCCAGACGAAAAGATTGCTATAGGTTAGAAAGTCCAGATACAAAGTAGAAAAAAAAAGAGACTACCATATATAAATCAATGGAGACTGAGATATCTCCTGTTCCTCAACCAGCAGCTCTGTCAAAATGTTCTAAGTTTTGAAGATTTTTTAAAAGCCCAAGCACATTTCAGGTTTCTGAGGTGGATGAGCTGAATGTAGTGTGTTGGTATCTGATTTCAAGAAAGTTAGATTGAAAACCTGTTTCCAAGCCATTTCTCCCCTGACTTTTGTTTATATCTATATTGATTTAGTTAACTTTTCACTGATTTTGGCTAGATCAAGGCTGTCTCCAGTTTTCAAAATGCTTAATCAAATCTGTTGCTGAGATCAACAAAACTAAGCAACACACATAAAATTGAGCATGTATTTTGTACAGGTAACTGGTTGCTTGGTTGAATTAGGACGATAATAAATGCGTTACTTCTTGAAGCTTTTTATTTAAGAAATTTCGCTGGTATAGAAAAAGGTTCTATTCTTCCATTTTCAGAGTTTACATGACACTCTTTATTAGTGCCTTTTCCTACTTTCTCCTTTTTATAATTGTAGCTAGTTTCCTCCAGTCTTTCACAGATAACTACTATGCTATGCTGTGTTTCCAGCCAGGCAATTACAATTCAGTCTTTCAATATCTTCTAATAATACATTTTTTCTTAGTTTGGTGTTTGACTGGCAAATAATTAATAGCAACTGAGACAATAATTTCTATCACCAACTTTTAACTTTCACAATTTTTTAATATTCTGAAACTCTCATAAGGACTTCTGAGTTTTCATATCTGTCAAGAGCAACTTCTAAGATTAATGCTTCATCAGTTTTTCATATTGAAAGTAGAATTTACTCAGTAGTAGTAATAAATATAAAATTCCATGTTAAAGAGAATGACTGAGAAACATCTGAGATGCGCTCTTCATTTAGTTAGAAATACAGAATCAGACTAAATATAAGAGAGAAAATTAATTTTAATAATAGGTTATTCAGTTTAAATAAGTAATATGCTATCCTATGTATCTATCAATCACAAATTTTAGCTGTAATTATAGAACACCAGGGAAAATATAGCTTACAGAGAGAATGTGCCTTACACTTGAAATCCTGTCATTGTATTTTTATCTGCCAGGAATCACTACTAATTTTCAAGAAATTTCAATTACGGTATTGATATTTTGGAATTTTCAGAAATGCCCTTCTAAAAACAACTTAAAAATAGTATTTCTTTTAATTTTTAATGTTCTTTAGACTTCCAAAATCCAATATGGCTTCACAGGGGGATAAAAAAAATAAAAAGGGAGGAAAAAATTGAAAAAAACCCTCACGCCTGTTGCTTTAACATTTTTGTAACTTTGTCTGCTAGGGACAAAGGACTGTTTTTTCCTGGTTTATGATGTACTGAGAATACTCCACAACCTATTTAGAATTGATAATATTTCTTTAACTTCTTCCACCGTGTTGCATTTAGAAAACCTCCCTCCAATTCACCATTGTGCACCCTGCACAAGGACATGAGATATCTTTAAGAATGCTACACTTCACAAATAGTTTGCCATAGAAAAAGCTAGTGGTGCTAGTTCTTAGTCTTTATTAACGTTAAAAGGGCTTAAGCCTTAAGAATAAAAGAAAATGTTAAGAAGAGATTCATAGGCAACAGAAAATATTACGAGAAAAAGTATAAGCATTTTGAAAGAATTACAAAGATTTGGGCATTTTAGTCAACTAAACTTTTAAACTACATTTTTCATTTACATTAAGGGTGATGAACAGTGTTGATTATGAAATGCCATACTCATTATAACTTTGAAGCAACTACAGTCTCCAGAAAATTTTGAAAACCCAATACTTTGCAACACTTCCTGAACACAGCACATTTTTAAAGAGGAAAGCCTCTTGCATCAGCTTGATTCCAGCTCCCTGCAGCACTGGGAGGATCCAGTCTGTCATTCCTAAAAACCCCACTTGACATGCTGAAACTCCGAGTACAGTGAGCACGTTGCTCCTAGACTCCAGCAATGAATATCTGAGTCTTTACTGCGCTGGCGAAGGAGGGGAATCAGCTGTCCAGTTCCCTACTGATATAGAAATGTAAATCTGCCAAAGACAGACGTGTTGCCAGCTACACCTAGCTGTGGAGAAGCCTGTGTGTGGTCAGCTGCCTTCAACGCACTGGATGTTTCTGAAGGCACTGCTAATCATTCTGGAGGATTTCACAATGCACAGAGGCACAGTCTGACCCTGGTGCCTAGGCCTTACGGTTTAATTAGAATAAGATTCACTATGAAATATGACATTGTGGATTTTCTCTGTATTTTGATTTACTAATCTGTCTTGTGCTAAAACATTTCATCCCTGCTGAAAATCAGTTTGTCATCTGCTTGGACATGACTGATAAGAAAAAAATGACTCTATAAAGGTTTTTTCATCCATAGATATACTTCTGTTGCCCATTGGCAGAAATATCTGCAATGTTTAAGTTTTAATAAGCCCTCAAAGGCCCAAACGGCTGACTTCCTGGAGTGCATGGAAATGGAAATCATTAGAAAACATGCACATCCATAACACAAATTTAAAGTTGAATACATTTACCGGTCCCTGTAGAAGAGGAAGTTTTATCTGTCTTTCTGTAGGCACCAGCTTACCATTTCTTCATGTGTAGCTGTTAAAAGAACATGCATACAGACGAGTTCTTAGGTGTCTGATAGCAACTTACTTACCCAAAGATCCTATTCGCATGTGACAAAGTAGATGCATACAGAGTCTGGGTTTCATTTTGTGCTTACATTGAGCCTTGAAGTGACTACTGCTGAGCACATCCTTGGAATAACAAGTAGCATTTGCAGCTTCATCCCCTAGAATTTTATATCACTTCTGCTCAATTAACACTGTAGAAAGTTACAGGGAATATGATAATAAATTCTGCATTTGGATGAGCATCAAAAGGAATGGATGGCATTAAAGAATGCATGTTGCAATGATGCAACAGGTGTTCTGTCTAAAATCCTGGGCCAATAAATGAAGTAATGTTTTTGTGTGTTGTTGATGAAGCTGGGATTTCACCCTCAAAGTTTATTCCTAAAATCAAACCAAACCAAACATTTGTGTCAGACCTGTGGCTGAGCACGGCTCCATGACCTTTACTCAGTGTCCTTGATTTCAACTCCATAGAATGGTTGAAAAGATACAGCAAAGTTTGAACTTCCCTATCTGTTTTGACCAGAGTCTTGCAGTAGCAGTGTTTTGGGCTGACTGGAACATTTGTGGACTGAATGCCTCATACCTTGAGCACGGGCTGGTTTTGACCCCACTGTGATGAACTAATCCAGAGCTTCCACATGCTCTTGTGGTTGTCTACAGCACAATAAAAACCATTTTTTTTCATCAAACTTGGTTGGATTTGGCTATGCAAGGTCTGCTTTAGGCTTTGTTTCAGTATTTTCAGTTAAGTGATACAACAAAACTTCACAGAAATGGAGGCTGTTGGCCTGAAGATCTCCATCCTAATTTTATACTACCTGTAGGCAGCAGAAAGCACCTTAAAACCCCAGAATTGTAGAGGATTACTTGTCCATTCACAAAGAATGGGAAGATGAAACTTACATCCTTTTCTATTCGCACCAAAATGTTTCAAAGTACTGATATTGCATGATGTTGTATGTCACAGCTGTGTTTGCTAGATTAAAAGGCAGCCATTACGTAATACAGCTTTGCAACATACCTGGAGGCAATGCAAGATGAACTTATGTTTCTGAAAAAGAACCCTGAAATGGTTAAAGGAACATGACTGTTTTCAGGTTGAAATGTATGTGTAGATAATGGCTTTCAATCTCCATGGGAAAGAAAAAAAGTTTCAGATCAAATGATCAACAACCCTGCCTTTGGTTATTAGCAGGTATTTTTCTTCCTAAGTGTGGGAGGAAACAGGTAATGAATAACTGTATTCTGGTTTATTGTTAATGCACAGGAGCCTGACAAAAACAAATCTTTGAAATGGTGTAATCTATATCTAAAGACAAAGTGCAAGCAACAATCAATGACATTTTCATTCCGAGGCTGCTTGGATAGAAAACTTAATTGTTTGCTGATGAAGGGAAATGAGGAAATTCTTATTTTAAAGCAAAGCTTAGTTTGCCATCAGATTTGTTTGCTTTGAATTTGGATTTTTGCACATTTTTTCTGACACTGGATATTAGATCCAGCCAGTATTTGAACTTATTGCATAGCAAAATCTGTAATTATCATACCACATAATAGTATAAGTAGCAATATGTACTTTATGTCTTGATTTGTGAATAGAAGCAGATTAGAAGTTTTCTGGTGGTTTTTTTTCTCGCAAAAAGGCAGATGTCCTGACACCAAATATTTTCATGGGTAAAATACCTGTTCCAGTGAATGGTCAAGAAACACAAAACTGCGATGGACTTCCTGCATGCTTGCTGGTAGTCTGGAGACTCCTGTATGTGCTGCTTAATGGAAGGCTTACATGGAAAACAGCCCAAGAGCAAAGGGCTTGAGAGCATAGCTGAGAGCCTCCTGCTTCTGTGTAACATGGCCAAAAGACTGGAAAGATGCAAACCCCAGCTCCCACAGTTTGACTCAGGCATTAGATGTGGATGTCTGCAGGCTCCCATCTCTCCCTCTTAGTCCATTGGGACAGCACATTCAAAAACATGAATTAAGATCAGAAATGTTCTTTAAAATGTAGGCATCAGTCCCATCCATTACAAGAAGGGGCAGGTGGGACCGTTTAACTGAGAAGAACCACAGGCAGAGATGCTATCTAGTGTGTTTAAATACTGTCCAGGAGATGGGACATTTCAATAATTTTCATTCTCCAATTTTTCATTACTGCTGAAATTATACATTTTTTACAATCCACAACAATTAGAGAAAATTGTAAATAATGCCATAGCTCTTTGATCACATTACAGGAAAGATAGTGTCTGATGGCTGTGTAGCTATCTGCCTGCTGTAGTTCTTAATATGTTTCACAGAGTTGGCAATGTAACACAAATAATTTTAATTAACTAAAAGCAGACTAATACATAAATAGCATAGAAGTAAAACAAAGGCATATGTGATCATCCCCTGTGTATCCCAGGCATTTCACATTTTGCGAATTGTCTGCTCATGCCAGTATGTCAGACCATCAGATAACAAAATTACCACATAAGGTAATTCTGCTGTAAAATGGACTTTTTACTTTTCATCAAACAAAGTAAAAAAAGAACCCTGACAGATGGGGAGTATAATAGCTCAGGGAAACTACTGTGCTAATGCATCCAACGGTTTCCCAAACTGAACTACGCATCGCACTGGACTGGAGTTTGAACAAACTTGTGATCACCTGAATGCATCTGTCTAGACATACCCTAGATCCTGGCCATTCTGTTCCCCTTAAATGCTGTTAAAACTAGAGATCTAGGGTGGAAAGAAATGTTCCCTGCAATACAGCATAATGCAGCATAGTCAGTGGAAATGCTGGAGCCTCCACGGTATGAAAAATGTGTATTTCAAATAAATGCATAAGTGCAATAGTTACATATGGAAGAAAACAGTGGCATAGCATGAATAATTTTTCCTCTAAGTAAGAACGTGCAAACTGTATTAACAGACAATACCCTAAGCCTTTAAAACAGTTTGAATACTGCATTATTTCTTATTACTTATCCCTTCTAGAAATGATACATTCACATTTTCACTCAAAAACTTTCAGCAGAGCAACCCTGCTCTTGAGCATGTACCGTAGTTATGACCATTAGACCATTCTGTTATTCTGTTGTCTGACCATTAGACCATTCTGTTGTCTCGTGACAACAGAAAATGACTTTACCGCATCATCATTTTGTCAGTTGTCGTAATTTCACTGTATTTCTTGACCTTTTTGTGTGTTAACTCTGTTCCTGGGGTAACACTGTCCCACTGTAGAAACAAAAACCTGTTACATAATCTCTCTCTACCTCATACTTGATCCACTTAGTGCATTTTCAAGGAATTGACAAAGGTATTAGGTGCTTGTCTGTTGTTAAGCATGATGGTTTTGCAAATATTCTGAAGAAAAATAATGGAAAAAGTGAACCATAGAAGGCAGTGCTTCTCTTTTTCTTATTTTTCTTTGTTGTTGTTGGTTTTGTTTGCTTGTTTTGTTTTCTGTGGATGTAACAGTCCAATAGATAATATCACAGAAAAAGTGTGCAAGGCAGAGAACGAGCACACAGTCATTTCACAGGTCTGCAAAGTCTGAAAGTAGTTGCAGTATAAGTAATTTTAATTTTGTCATCTGTAAATGTTAATGAGCATAGTATGAATGGTTCCTCAGAAGGAAAAGTGGACTGTTCAAGATCAGCAACATTTCATTAATTTCATTTATACACTTTGCACCCACCTTACATTTGCCAGGCTTTTCTAAATAATGCTACCAGAGTACAAAAAGGTGTAAAATGAGGGAAACAGTTGTTCAGTAAATAATTGAAGTCAGCATTGACTGAATATAACGTTACTTCTGACACACAGTCAAGTGTTTAATCAGGTCTCTTTTACAAGCAATTGATATTCTCTATAGCCTGTGCATAATGTTGTTGAGAGAGTTAGAAGGATGTTAACATTTCATTACTCATGCCATTGATTTTTTTCTGCTTTCTTCACAACAATCGTCAAAACGTGACCTCCTATTCCACAGAGTTAGTTCCAGAGCACTTGGCATTATTGACCTCCTAATGAAAATTAATGATGACTCTTTTGATTCAGTCTTTCAAGTGGGCACACTGAGCACATTGAAGAAACAGGCACATTTATTTCTCATATCTAAATGACATAACACACTGTTAAGTAATGAAATGTATATTAATGCAACATTAAATTTGCAAATTTAAGCACATAGAATTTGAGACATTTAAGCTGCATTATTAGGAGCTGATGCTGCAAGGATTTAAACTCGGCCATAATTTCAGACCTGGAAAGCCAATGAGTTTTACAAGTAAAGATACACATACGCTTAGAAAATTTCAGTCCCAGTCCCTAAATTTATAGTACTAATCTGGCAAGACTGAAATGTTTTACTATAGAACAGAGACAATTGAACATTAGCTTAGGTATTTACATGCTTTTCCTTTTTAAAGCTAGAGGAGAATTCAATTTCTTTTTAGAGACTTTTTTCTTCTGTGTTCACAAGCTGTCACCCCATAATTGAGTGGATTTCCTTCATACAGAGCCTTACACAAACGTTTATGCACAAACTGAATTCAGTCTATGGATATGGATCCATTCCCCCTTGCATCTATTTAAATAAGGATTACCTCTACCAGGTGAAACAGGAAAGGTGAATGGATTCATATCTGGAGAATGGGTGAAAGCTTGCTGTTTTATCTAAACAATTTCTTATTCCTGGGGAATTCTTCCAGAAATAATTCCTGGGGAATTATCTAGGAAACCTGCAAGAATAATGAATGAACTGACTTACTTCTTCTCTTTCCTTAGACAACAAAGACTATGATGCATATCTATCCTATACCAAAGTGGATCCTGACCAGTGGAATCAAGAAACTGGAGAAGAAGAAAGATTTGCTCTTGAGATCCTACCAGATATGCTTGAAAAGCATTATGGATACAAGTTGTTCATACCAGACAGAGATTTGATTCCCACAGGAAGTAAGCCATGTCTTTCTGCTTATGTGTTTCCTAAACAGCAAATGCAGTGGTTGCAGTGATTGTTTTGATATCACTTCTATGCCTATTCCTTCAGAATGTCATCTTTCCTTCCTTGTCTTAGGGAATGATGAAGATAAGCCACCAAACACACTTAATGAGTATTTCCCAGATAAGAGGATTATTTTTAGCAGTTGTATTATATTGATTGAAGTTGAGACAGTGCAGAAAGGGCGTGCATAAGTAAAGGGGATGAATGAGACTAACATTTTTTTACAGAATTTTGAGAGCTTGCATATCTAGGAATAAATACAGATGTCATTGTTTTCTATTCCTTAAAGGTTGCCTGGAAAGATGTCCATGATTCTAAGTATTTATTACAGAAAATCAGACAGTAAGGAAAAAGTTGGACTAAGGCAAGGGTTGATTAATAACATCTACAGTAGAGAAAACAGTGAATTCTGTTAGTGTTTGCTACAGATAAATCTGTAGTGGAGGTACTGTATCATTCTCAGAGACTGAAAATTAGAATTGATTCCAGCTGGTACAAGCAGATTTTTTAATGTTTCTTTCACATATTCCAAGCTACATACAGTATTTTTTTTTTGTAAGTTGCTGTAGTATTCTTCCTAAGTTCAGTGTAACCATATAGACAGCTAAGTTCAATATCTTTTACAGAAGGTGAGAAAGAATGCTTGGTATAGACAAAGCACAACATCAAACATAATCACAAGGTTGTTTTTGAAATCTGCATCAAACAAATCATTAATTCGCAGGAGACAACACTGTTTTTGTGAATGTGTGTGGTGGGGCATGAAAGGAATGTAAGAATTTAAATCTACACTACACTTTAGAGTATCATTTGGGTTTGAGACTGAGCCCCTGAAGCACATAGTTGCTGCTCTATTGCCTACCTGGGTGACTTTGCCTTTTTAAAGGAAAAAATGGTGATGGACACACTTGTTCCAATAAAGATGCAGATATTGAAACAAAACTACGGCTCATGAACAAATACTCACAATCCATAGCACATGGAGGAATAGATGTTTCACAGGATCACAGAATGGTTGAGGTTAGAAGGGACCTCTGGAGGTCATCTTGTCCAAGCACCCTGGTCAAGAAGGGCCGTCTAGAGCAGGTTTCCCAGGACCATGACCTGACAAGCAAACAGGGCACATTTGCAAATGAAGTTTTTACATATTTCAGTGAGCACTTCTGGAAGCAGGATTTGCCTCTGTTGTTTCTCTGTCTATGTTTCTAAGTCTATGGGAGCAGAGTGTTTTCTAAGATCGTTTTTTGAGCAATTGTCTTATTTTGTAGCCTACATTGAAGACGTGGCAAGATGTGTAGACCAAAGCAAGCGACTGATCATCGTCATGACTCCAAATTACGTGGTAAGAAGAGGCTGGAGCATCTTTGAACTGGAAACAAGACTTCGAAACATGTTAGTCACAGGGGAAATCAAAGTGATACTGATTGAATGCAGTGAACTACGAGGAGTTATGAACTACCAGGAAGTCGAGGCCCTGAAACATACTATCAAGCTCCTCACTGTCATTAAATGGCACGGACCAAAATGCAACAAGTTGAATTCCAAGTTCTGGAAACGTTTACAGTACGAAATGCCTTTTAAGAGGATTGAACCCATCACACATGAGCAGGTTTTAGATGTCAGTGAGCAGGGGCCCTTTGGGGAACTGCAGACAGTCTCCGCAATTTCCATGGCTGCTGCCACCTCCACTGCTCTTGCCACTGCCCATCCAGACCTGCGCTCCACCTTTCATAACACATATCATTCACAGATGCGCCAGAAACACTATTATCGAAGCTATGAATATGATGTACCTCCTACAGGCACCCTGCCGCTTACCTCAATAGGTAACCAGCATACCTACTGCAACATCCCTATGACACTTATAAACGGGCAGCGGCCGCAGACAAAAACTAACAGGGAGCAGAATCCAGAAGAGGCTCACACAAACAGTTCGATACTGCCCCTCTTGCCACGGGAGACCAGTATATCAAGTGTCATTTGGTGACCGAAATGCAAGGGGCTGTCAATCCCCTTGAGTAACAGCTGAGTCTGCAGTCCGGTGCCTGGAACTACATCCTCGACTGCTGCTGTCAAACATGCATTACAATCGATAAAATACGAGGAAAAACAGGGTCTTGTACATATGTTTTTTGCAATTTCTTTGTAGCATCAGTCTTCCTGTTTTACCCATGTCTCTTCCCATTCACATTTTCGACCTTGTTTTATATGTCATTGGAATTTGTATATTTACATTTTTTTAAATGAAGAGACTGCTGTATAGATAGGAAACTTTTTTTTTGCTTCATTAGTATAGTTTTAGACCTTTTGTTTTTTTGTTTTTAACCTCTCTTGGGAATGTTTGGACAAAGCTATGTTGATATCAGAGGCACCATCCATTTTGTTGGCCTGCCTAGCCTGATTCCTGAAGGCCATGCCTGCTGCAGTTAATCTCTTTTGAAGAATATTTGTTCTTAGAAGGACCCCATCCCTCACTGAGAGCTCCAGTTTCATTTCTACTCCTGTAATGTGCACCGCTCCTTCCCTGCCCTTACAATGACCCCATTCGGGGTAACACTATGGTCTGATCATCTGATATGTAACTCAGTAGATACCCGTCAAACAACAGAATATACCCAATCTGTATGGTTGCTTCACACTAGTTACTACAGAGTGTGTAGAAACTAGAGATGGTGGTTTTTTTGCTTTCTTGGGTTTGTTTTTTTTAGTTATTATTTTAAGAATGAATTGATTGTATCCCTTTTATAAATATAAAAGCAAACCCTATTTTTAACATTTCCTGGAAAAGTATTAATGTGGTTGTGGATTTTATTTTTAAGCATTTAACTTTTTCTTTTCCCTCTTTCAAAATCATGCAAATAAGATCATTTGCAATTGTCAGGCAGGTAAGACAAGTGAGGCAATAGGCACTGAAGTGCAGAGAGTCCTGCTGATATTTACAGTGATGACTTCCAAACCAAAGGGGAATAAAAAGACAGAATTGTAGATGGTTTGTCACTTTGTATTATAGAAAGTGTTATTTTCTAAAAAAGTAAGAGCAAAATATTATTTTGCTGTGGATTACAGAGTCCCCTTGTATTTTAATGTTCCAAGAACTGTATTTGCTTTAAAATGATATATTCAGGACTAAGAAATCTTCTTTCATTTGATTTTATCTTGTAACAATAAGTAAAACTATTAATTTCAACATGATTTCAGTAAGAACTCAGGCAGAAAAAAATGACATGAATACCAACAAATATCATTGTTTTCAGAATAAACTTTATTTATACAAAATTATTATTTAAATCAGACCTGCAAGTATTAAAAACAATTTATTCACTTTAATGAATAAATAAATTAGTTTTATTTTTTATGTATGATTCTATCTTTGAGGAGTTGCAAACAATGCGTGTTCCACGGCTGCCAAGGAAGAAAAAAAACCCCACTGCGTTTACATCTGGACAACTTTGAGACAAATGAAATAAGCATCTTACTCATTTTTTAAATAATGGAAAAGTACTTTCTGATTTTAGAAAGAAAGAGGAGTGGTAGCTTAGCTCTACTGCATATTCAGGCCAAGTTCTCTGCTAGTCTCTGCTAGCAGCAGCAGAGGAGCTGGACTAAAGTTACTGGTTGCTGCATACTGTCATATAGTCACGGGTTTGATTTACCCTGGCAGAAATGTAACTGATATCTTGGCAAACAGACCTGATTGATAGTCTATTTATATAATTAATTAGCTTTAGGTATTTTTATGGTAGCTGAATGATATTGACCAATGTAATGGATGTGTGGGATTTGTTCATCCTGATTGTCACAATGAGAAAAGAACAGTTTATAATAATTTGGTCTTCTTAACGAGAAGAGATGGGTAGAGAGCAGGTAAACTGCAGTTTGGGGACATTTGTGGGAGTAATCCAGAACTGACAGTGTGGGAAGAAATGACTATGCTCCTGTTGTGAAAGTCAAGAAATCTTGGGATCTGCATAATAAGCTAATAGAGCTACGGGATGTGCACTGATTTTTATTTGCTTAAAAATGTTTATTTCTCTGACAGTTTGCTCAAGTCCCTTTCTACAGTATGTTCTTTACTATGGTGTCTCCCTCTGGACATATGCCAAGCATCCACAAAATGGAAATGAAGCTTCCAGGCAAGACACAATTTTAAGAGAAATTTGCACGTTTGGTTATTTTTATAGTGTAAGAAAGCCATTATTTATCTGCCCTTACAGACACCTGTCAGGCACTGACGGCATTTTCCTTCATTTATCTGGATGCCAAATACCCCAGTATCCTCTGAAAGCAATGCATTATTTTTTGCCCTTTCCTTCCCCTTTATATGCCCTGGGGTAAAGACTGGGATGTGGAATAAATGTAGAATGTAACTATCTGACCGCAGTCACGTTTAGACGATCAGTAGGCATTTCCTTAGCCACATGAGGAGTACTTTTCTGTTGTTCTATTTTTAGTGTAGATTTAAGCACTTTGAATAGCATGATTCAGGGATTGATGGATACTATTTTATATTGACACTACTCCAAATTTTTTTTCTTATAATGTTTTGTCGTAATGTTAAGAAAAAGAAAAACAAACAAAAAAAAGAGAAGCAAACCACGGAACAAAACCTGAAATAAATGGAGAAGATGTCTATGGCTTTAGGAACATTCCTCCTTAGTATTCCTCCTCTATGAACAGCTCTGTGTGGGAAAGAGTGAAGGAAACTGTTGTGTGTTCACGTGCTTTATGTTTGACAAAAGTTCTGTTGGAACGCAAAATAAAACGAAAAAAAAAACCACAACCAAACCTTTCATTGCCCTAGTGCTTAGGCTTCATCCTTCTTTGTTGAAGGTGTTCCAGTTTTTGACAATGCAGCCAGAAGTGTGCATGCAATAGCCGCATATAAGGTTTAGCCATAAACAAATAGCACTTTATTCTAAAAACTGCACAATGTCATGATCAGAAAAACTTACTCTGCCTGGTCAATAACTTTGGGTCTGTATGTGGATTCTATGCACATGAATTATCCAAGTGTGGTGTTTCGTCTTTATAAGGTGTTCTCTACCCAGGATAGTCCTTAATATAAACTAAAAGGACTCTGTTGCACAACCTGTGGAAATTCAGTATACAGGTTCTCCAGACAGCACATATAGCTGGACAGAAATGGGGGACTGTACAGTATGCAGCTAATTATTTTGAAGGCAAAGTGCATTGTTGGGTCTGATTCTGTTCTCAGTTGCAGCAGTATGGTTTCAGAGTAAATCTAATAAAGTTGAGTGAGAGTAAGATTGATTTGTGTGGGAGAGAAAATTGGAAAAGCAAAGTGAAAAGGAATTCATATTTGCAGTCTGTGACAAGCTGAAATCTTGGCTTCAAGAAAAGCAGCAGCAAAATGTCTTCTGAATTTTATAAGGGACCCAGTTCTCACCTGGCAGCCAACATCAAACACTTTCAATATGATCTGGTTCAGAGCTAAGTGCTGTTAGGCTTAGATGCAAACTTTGATTTTTCTATTACTGCACAGCTGTGAAAACTGTATCTATGTTACATAATGGGTGATAATCAGCTCCAAAATAATTGGAAAGCTTGTTACACCCACCTGATTAAAATTCACAAAGTTTTACTGGGATATTGTGCATTAATGACATATTTAAATTATAGATAAACCAGTGAGATTTCAGGAAAACTGGCCTGGTAAACAGGTTTTCTTCATTCTTAAACTGAAAAGAAAAAAGAAGAAAATGCCAAGCTTGCAAGCCTAAGGAGAGTTTAATAAAAATCCAAAGAAGAAAAAAAAACTAACAGCAGTAAAGCAAGTTCAAAAATAAGATAAAGACCAACAGAGAAGAAAGGTCAAAATACTCTCCTGTTTTTTGACTGTAGTGTGTCTTTTTTTGTCATGCAACATTCTGTACTCTGGCTGACTTACATAAAACAACTGGCTTTTTGGGGCCCATCCAGACAGATCAGCAACACAAGTATGTCCCTGTATGTCTAATACAGTTCTGCATGATTTTGTGCTTGTTGGTACTCTAGCGCAGAGTTTTTGGTGTGTCTTCTATTGTTATGATACAGGGGATGGTAGAAATATGTCAGTGCTAAAAAAATCTCTGTAACAGGCTTAGTTTATTATCCAGAATAACTGCATTCCTTCACACCCACCCCTTATCTGATTTGCAGTCATTAGAATACTTTTTTAATCCATTTCTCGGCTGAGCAACAGAATACGGTGTCTGGCACCAGAAAAAACGCAAGCAATTTCATAACAATGAGTCTTCTTTTACAAACAATGCTGCAAGTTCCCTTGCATTTGTTCTGTGTAATCACAATTCTTCACCTCCTAGATAGCCCACTGAGTGGAGGCTGGAGAACACCATTGTGTCTTTCATTTGGGTTTCACGGAATTTATCATGGATACTGACCTGTCATTTGTGATGTAATTTTGCTGGGCTATTTCTCGTCGACTCCGGTTATATCCTCCAAGAATGCGAGTTGGCAACATTGCAGTTCCCTAGCTGGCCTTGGGTTGATGTTCCAGAACTCAGAGTTGTTGCCCTGTGGAGTGAAACTAATATAAATGTTTCAGCTATTAAGAGTTTTCCTGTGTTTTTTATTTGTTTAAATTCTGTTTAAGACAAAATTTGAACTCTGCTCTGGATTAATAAGCTCTGCGGGTGGGAGATCAAGAATTCACAGAGTCATGAATTAGAGCAGAAATTACAAAGGCAGGCCTGATACCTTATTTGTAAAATGCATAAATTCTGAAGCAGCTCAGATACTACAAAAAAATGAATACATTGAAACTGAGGGTTGCTGAAGGAAAGTATTCTGTCTGTTATACAGCCAGCCTCATTCCAAAAGCTGATCAGCATTCTTACATTAAATAGCCAATATCCTAGATAATGTAATTTCAGAAACATTCCAAAGTCAATTAAAATATTTTTCTTTTCATGGATTAAGAATAACGTACCTCTATAGAATCTAAATATTAAATAAGATAGATAACCTTTATCTAGTACTGGGCATACAGAAAGTACAAACATCTATTTTCTGGATCACTAGTATTAAGAAAACAATTTGAAGCAAAATTTGAGAGTGAAGAATTTGATGGAGATATTCTTGATTTTTTTATAAAGACATCTCTCTTAACCATCAAGGCTCGACAGAACAAACACAAAAAACTTACTCTAAAAATAAGATGGATGTGCTTTTTAACCTTCTCTTTCTCCGTTTATCAAATATCAGATCTCTCTTTGCCACCCTCAAAAATACAAAATCGTCCAGGAAAACTGAATACCTACCAAGCCCATACTCTCAAACACATTTGGAGGTGGATGAAGAAATGCAAGCCAGAGTAAGGGGCTGCACCACATGGCTGAGACAGAGAAGCTCTACAGCAGGGAGACTGCACCCACACAGGGAGAGGGAGAGCACAGGGCCCCTTGGCTGTCACATTTAGTTACTCCCATGTCAGGTGGGTGCAGAAGGAACTATAGGCTCAATGCATCACCACTCTTCTATCCGCTATAGGGAACACACAGAGATGTTGGTAAGCCTTGATGTTAGTGACAGCAAATGTGAGTGCCATCAGCTGTTGCAGAGCAGCCAGAAGAGTAGAAAAAGCTGACAGTGTTTCTCATTTGTTCAGTGTGCAAAGTAAAAGACTGAGCACAGAAAGAGGTTAGCTTACAGGGTTAGTGTGCAATCCCCTCAATGACAATTACAGGAAATTGCCATCTTAGTCAGCTAGCACTGCACCTGAGCTCTTTTGCAGCAACGCCCATCCCATCCCATCCCATCCCATCCCATCCCATCCCATCCCACCCAGTCCCATCCCGTCCCATCCTCGCCTCTCCATTTACCTTGCAGGCTGCATTAGAGTACAAGCATATAAACCTTCCCATGAGCCCTCAGGTTGGGATACATGTGAAAACTCTTTGCAGAGATGTTTAGGGTGAGCAGTTGTCTCCTCTCCTGAGAAAACACTTACAGGAGTAAAGCTTTGATTTGTAAAAGGTTTTTGTTTTTATTCTCTGTTCCCACAACATTTTTCACATCCCTGTAGAGTGCTCATGTGAAGCAACATCCTGACACTCTAATAAACCTTCTATGAAGTAGAAAGAAAAGATTGGTCATGGGCTCAAAATATTTTCACCCATGCAACCACCATTAAGCTACTGGGTCTGCACACACACTAGAAAAACAAAAATAAACAAAGAAAAGCAAAATAGCAATGCAATTACTGAGCAAACCCTATTTAAATCTGGGATTTAGGGCTTTGTTTTTGTCAGGGAAGGTTATTTTCTCTTGCTGTTTTTTTAGGAAGCTATGCAAAAGGCTGTTTTAAATTTTCATTTTTTGCATGACAGGAAAATCACAGGGAGATAATATTTGTTTTCTAGAAAGTCTCATTCTTCATTGTAAGTTTAAAACACAGGTGGCAATGAACTTACAGACTTAGAAGAAATTGTTTGCCATAGTTTATATTCTCTGGTGAACAGCTCACTGCAGCCCTAATTAAGTTCTTAGCGACATTTCAGCAGAAAATTTAAACAATTAGTATTGTACGTGTACTTTCAGCATCACATTAGAATCTTGTACATTTGTCCTGTTAAAACCCAGGCAACTTGAAATGGAACAATTACGTAAAGACAAAGCAGAGAGGAAAACAGCAACACAACTGTCTCTCCATCTATCTTAGCAAAATAGTTCAGCAACATCAGGGTCCTTCTTTGAGATCACTAACCTATGCCTACCTCAGCAAAACATCTGAATCTATAAAATGTGCAGATATCTGAGGAAAAATTGTTGCAATAAGCACTCTCAAATCTTAGTTACATCACAAAAAACACTTTATACATTTTTATGTCTGTACATACGTATTTCAGCTTGTCATCATTTAATCATAGTACAGTACAACAAAATACAATAAGGACTGGTCTCATAGAAATTCAAGAAAGTCGCAAAAAACTGGGTTTGTTCACACGATGACATTTTCTATGATGTGCTGCAAGATGACAAAATTGTCACCAGGCCATTGCTAGATGGCACTGTGACACAGATGCTTAGCTAGGGGTGACAAGGGGTGGGACAAGTATAGTAAGGATGTTTCCTGGTCATGTCATAACCAGGTAGGTGGTACATGACTAGCATCTCTTCTGGCCCTGCTGCCACAGGAGATTACAGACGTCCTTTGCCTGTAGGACTCTAGATAACCAAATTCACCAGGTACTTCCTTCTCCTCCTGGATGCTATCTGAAGCCATTTATATAACCTCGTTAGAGGTAGGAAATGTTTGTTCTAGATGATAGGATTTACCTGAATAAGAGGAATATCTGCCAGAGTTCCTACAATTGTAAGTAATAATTAGTGTCATTATGGTTCAACACCTATTTTCGCCACTTACATTTTCACTCTTCTAAACAAAAGAGACTTCCATTTGGGCCTTGTGATTGTCATCTGTTGGCTTGCTAAGGTTCTCCTAAGACTCAAAAAATAAAATAAAATCAGATATTTCAAGTGAATCAATAGAAATGTATAATACCATCATTGATTTTTTTCAAACAGCTGACTAGAATGCAGTCATATCTGTCCATTCTTCCCATAGTTCTTCCTGTTCTCCTCCTTTAGTGACTGGCTCTAACTTATTTTACATGTCTTTTAAAAATATGATCTAGGGTTTTTTATTGTTATATGAGTTAGCAAACTCATAAATAGTTTAATATAACATCTTAGTTTCATCATAAATGTTTGCAGATTTGTTAATCTTTTTTATTTAATATCTGTTCAGCAACGAATAAGGTAGACAGCTGCCCAGTACTGGGCAGTGGTGAAGCAGCCTACACAATTAGTGAGTTGAGGGTGCTAAAAGACAAAATACTCATCTTGGCTCTTACAATAAAATGTAATTAAATTATCTCCCCATTGCTAGATCTGAATATCCACTGCTGTCACTCACAGCAGTTCTGAGTCACATATGAATTTTGCAAGAACAGCACACTACTATGTCTGTGCAGTTAAGTGTCATGTGACTATAATATACAAACTTAAGCACATGCACCATTTCATAGGTAAATATTTTTATTAACATATTGTACAGAAGTGCACTTTCTTTACAAGATAAGAAAATAAAGTGAAGAAAGAACATGTGTCTAGTTGCAGTAGTAAAAGAAAACTTTCACCACCCTCGCTTCTACAAAAAAGCTGCAAACGTAACCCAAAGGAGGAAATAAAAGTCTGTAGAGAATTGTTTGATTCTAATGTCAACTACGGCATCTTTTTGCCAGCCACAATTTGTCTAGGGCATTTCACTTCTTTACTTTTATTCCCTTACTTTACTCAACTTAGAAGGGACTGGCTGTCCATGAGCAGAGTGCACAACACAACTCAAGCAGTTTCAGTCTCTTCTTGGGAGCGCACTATTCAAAGTTAATAGCTGGATAAGCATCTCAATAAAGCACTTTGTTACAAAAGCTCTCAGCTGACCTTCTGTAATCCTGGGAGCCATAGCTGAAATGCTCTGTAACTCCTATTGAATACATGCGCATACATTGAAGATATTAATGTGTACTTACGAACATTTTGCATTGATGGGATGAAACAAGAAAGTGTCACGCTAGGCTTTGAGATCATTCTTCTTAATTTGCTTAAAGGTTGGTGAAATTAAAAAAAAAAAATCTACTCAAGTCAGTAGAATTAATGCTGTGTATAACTGGTGCAAAAAAGAACAGAATCAGGCCCAGACTTTGTGAATATGGATTTCTGGTCGTTCTACAATTTAATTTATGATTCAGCATCATTGTCTTTTCCAAATTCTCATTACTATTGCCATATAAACCATAGATTAACATAAGCATTCTTATCAAGGCTTTCTTTAAGGCTACAGATTAGACTGAAAACTGGAAAATATGCTTCTTTCTTTCTACACTTTGTTCAAAATCACTGAAGTTAAAATAGAAGCACTAAAGTTGTGTAGAGATGCATCAACCTATATTTATGCCTAATGTATATTAAATATTCTACCTAAAGATATTAACTTATATTTATTTTTTTTAAAAAATAGATGGGTCATAGCTAAAAGCAACTACATTTTTGTAGTAATACTATACACAATACGGAGAAGCAAGAGAGTTGTGAACAACATGTTACATAGTTTCTGTGTATGTTGTTTTAAAAAGAACATGTTTTATGTTATCCTAACCTTTGGAAAATTCACCAAGTCTGATATATAAAACTGAACAGCTTATTGTAACAGCTATAACATATTAAACATTTTTGTATTTTCATCAATTTTTATTCTTACAGGAGAAAAGACATCACTCACTAAATATGAATGCTGCACATGTTAGCAATAGAAATACTGATTTTTGTAACTTTGATTGCACTTGCCTTAACTTCTACACAGGTATATACAAACACAAATAAGACACAGAGGGGAAAAAATAGATTAAGGGAAATAAAATCCACAAAAGTAGGCAAGTTTTGCATTATTTAATGAATAGCAACACACGAGCATATTCACTGGAATCCTTGTAAAGAGCACATGATGCCATAGGTTTGTTAAAGCACAAGGTGTACTTTGTCTAGACTAAAAAAAAACCCACAAAAAAAACAAACAAAAAAACCTTTTGATGTGACTTTGCTTTAGGTTTAAAAAAGTTGGATGTTTAAAAAAGATCTTTATTACTTGCATATGAATATTTTTGTAAAATAGTATCTGAAGAAGGTTTTAAAACAATACAAAAAACCCTACTTGCTTTATGGAGTGCAAATTTTAGAGAAAATTTAACAGGATATGTGTCCAGTTTGTAAAAAAATGTTCTCCTTTCAAGATTACTCTTTCACTGGCTAAATGCAAGGTTATGACAACTTGAAATACTTTTTTTGTGAACTGATAAAGAAAAAATAAAGCAATGTGAATAATTTATGTATGCAAACTTTTTTTAAAAGAAGTTGTTGCTAATTGTAATACAAATTTAACAGCATGATACGGAAGGCTTTGAAGATTCCGGTTCAGTGATTTGATTTGCAGGACATACTGGGCCAGAGCATACGCATGGGATAAACTGGCACAGCTCCACTGGAGGCAATGGAGCTGCTCCAGCTTACACCAGCTGAGAACTTGACCTTTTGATTAAGGATACTTTTAACAGTAAACATCCCTCTGCTATTATTTTCTTTCTTGTAATTTCCTCTTGTTCTGCAGTTTTATTTCTTAATGATATTTCTTTAGGATATATATATATTCTATGCATCTTATTTTTTCTTAAAAACATGAAGGGTTATGGATTTACTCATAGTAAAGTAAGTAGAGCAGTCTCATAACTCCCTGAGGGAATGTTTTTGTGTGCATGTGTGGGTGCACGCCTACGTGTTTGATTTACTACTGCACTGCTCCAGTTTTATGACTGTTTAGCTCCACTGGAACCACAGTGTGACAGGGGAATAGAGTAACATGGTAGTGAATAATTTCTTTAACAGTGTATGTGTGTGGCGTGTGTCAGCAGAGTGGAAGACCCTGGCAGATACGGGAGCTGTAGTGGAACAGAAGTAGCTCAAATCACAGCAATGTCATCATTGTACAAATGAAAGCTAACAAGAAAATGTCCAAAGAGGCATTATGAAAACCTGGATGAATGCTTTTCTTTTTTAAGTTTGTTGAATATAATATCATGCCTGGGTCAGGACAAATTCCAGCCTTGGTTTTCTGAACAGGCTGTGAGCTCTGTGGTTCTCTTCTCATCTGCAGTGGCAGAAGTCAGGAGTGTCATTATCTATGGCAGTGGCTTTATACCTGTGTTATACCAGTCGCATGAACTGAAATCACCTTATTTTTGGCTTTTCTATCAAGACCCTTATCTCCTCAACTCTTTGAAAGACACAAGAAACACTTAGCTTCTTTCAATTCTTTCATTGTTTTTTTTAAGTTCTGTTTCCGTTCAGATTCGAGGGGAATTGCTCCAGATTTGAACTTCTGTGACACAAGAATTTGGGGTCTTGCAATACAAGACTGGCATCAGGGCACAGCAGCTCTTACACAGGCTAATCATATGATGTAGCTAGAGCTACAGCTTAATTTGGCAAAAGAGCTAATGATCTTCTTGCTCCAGAGGCACGTGCCATAGACGAATCTGTGTCTTTGTAGCTCATTAGTATCACCAGACTTTTAAGACGTTACAGTTGGATCAATTCAACTGCACCACCTCATATTTAAATACTTTTTTTCAATATAACCACTGTCTTTTGCACCTGCAGTCTGAAGCCTGGAGTCAAGAAGACCTACATGACAAAATACTGTTTCTGCAGTCAGTCACCTTTTTGAACTTTGAGGTTGTCTGCTGCATCTACTTCTCATGAGATTTTTATTTTTGCTGTACAACATATCATTAAGATCATCTGATGAAATTATCATTATTTCACCAATATTAATACAATTCATTGGCCTGGTATGGTGGCAGGAAATTCATTTAGCATTCTGTTAGAATCATAGAATCATAGAATGCTTTGGGTTGGAAGGGACCATCTAGCCCAACTCCCCACAACGCATAACTCCAGAAGAGACATAACACCATAAGAGTTATGATTACTCGACTACCATCATGTCAAGTGCACAGAAATATGGTATCCACTTCAAATTAAAAAAATATTTATGTATATTTAGTCACATTTTAAAATATTGCTATTAAACAGGTATTATTTAAAAACATAACGTAATGCTCTATTCTTTACTGCAGTACTCTGAATTCCTTGCATTTCTTAGACTCATGACTGAGACAAGTACAAAAGTAGAAATTTTAATTGTTGTTATTCCTTCCCAAAACTATGCATGTGTAAGCAGACTGAGAAGCCACTTAGGGCTGCATAACTGAAGTGAGACAACCACAAGAAAAGTAAGTAAACAAGAAGATTGGTTGGAAGGGCACTCAAGTTCTGCTTCCAAACAATAAATAAACAAAGAGAAAGACAGAGACAGAGGCAGACAAACAGAAAGATGGAGAAAAAACACCAATAATCTCCAGTACTAATCAAAATACTTAAGAGTACATCTGGAAAGCTTTGCTGGAGACTCCTGACCTGCACCACATAGAGTGGTTATCTGGAACTCTTCATGATGCCTGTTTCCTGACAAAGCCACAGAATCATTCTTGTTTTCTTCTACTGTGAGCTCTTATCCCCACATGGCCCACCCCTTCAGCATGTTGTAATTTACATGCCTGGCAACAAAGTTTCTGAGTGCAGAAATCCTCTGCTTTTGAGGGTCTTTTGGATCAGCATGTTAGTATTATAATAAAATTCATTCATTGATTAGATTATAGATTTTCTCTCTCCTTTATGAATACTTCTTTCCCCTTTGTGTTTTTCCCAACGTGCTATTTTTATTTGTTCTTTTATTCATATTTACTTTATTTTGCACAGATGATTGGTAATTTATGAAAAAAATGCCATCTCTTAAGTACTAGGTTTGCCTTCTTAGGAAGTCACTGTGGTATCTGTATTTGAAAATAGGTTCTTGAACAGAGCTGTGATACGCAACCATTCGTTCGCTTGTGAGCCTATATGTTAATTACTGCATCAGGGAGCTCAGAATGTCATTTTGACTGATATATATATTACTAAAAATCAAATGCTCAGGTATTTACGGTATCCACTGAGGTGCAAACAAAGATATATTGTTTGTAAGCAAAGAGATATTTTCTTTCTACTGGAGGACTATTTACAAGGTCTTCTGTTAAACAACCTGCTAAGAGTCATGAAAGACACCCTGACAGTCAGACACTACAAAAGATGATGATGAGAATAAGAAGAGGAGACATTACAATGCAAGATAGACCTGTAATTGCAGTTTAAGTTTTCAAAGTCTCTCCAAAAGGTCTGAGAATCACATCTTCATCTGACAGAGGCTCACGGATTACACACAGTTTAGTTTCAACGCTCAGTGCAAGCAAATGTCAAAAGTAAAATGAACCGTAAGCATATTTTTCAGCAGAACAGGAACTACAGTACTGAGAATAGTGCTAACATCCAGACAGAGGAGATAAAACAGTAACATAGAAGTGATGCTTAAATGCATTGTCTAGAGATTAAAAAATAGGCTCCAGAAAATTAGTCAGAGATCTTTAAAGTGCTTTAGTTTCCAGTAGCATTCAGAATGGGTTCATTCTTCTAAACCAATATGCATGCCTCAAAATCAGGTAACTATTCTTCTAAGCCATGAACGCTGATGAAACATAACTAATTTAGTGTGTTCTCCATATTTATATTGCAGAGGAATATGCACTGAGCAAGGTAAAGCTAGGACAAAGCCTGTGCCCTTTACGATAACTTTATATGGCACTCTCATTTCTGCCTTGAGAAATTAGGTGTTGACTATCATCAGATTTTGTACTGGCTATGGTGAAGACAGCTGTCAGAAGCAACATAGCCCAAATATTTGATGTGGGAACGTACCATGGCTTCCCTGTCAGCAGCGCTGGATATGCTGCCAGCAACAACCACAAGATTTTTGGCTCTTCAGTGAGAGTCATCCTGCACTCCATAGTAGCACCACATGCACTGGAGTGAATGGAAAGAGTACGAAAGCACTAAAGGAGGAATACGCGATGAAAGAGGATGCAGGAAAAAACTATTTCCCCTGTGCTGGTTGCTATCTCATGCACATGATAAACTCTTTGTTGCCTCCACCAGGCCTTTCTTGGTCCCAGTTTCTGGCCCCAGACAGATAAGTTAGATAGATAGATAAACAATGCTGAGCCATGCTGTTTGAATACCTCCTTGCAGTGCTAGCTCAGCCACCTCTACACTCGCTACTGCAAGAGGTGATTTCTTCCAAGTTAACTTCCAAAACTCATCTAGATGTAACGACTAATGATCTGCTCTACTTGGCCATAGCATTTCATGTACTATCAATACATTACATTATTTTGCTGTCTTCTGGGAAGACAGTTCTTGCTTTTGATAACCTACTTGTTTTCATACATCTAAAAGGACTTTCTCATTATGGAAAATTGGTTGTAAAATTAAGGACTGTGTGTCTGGGTATACAAAAGGGAGGAAGTGGTGGTGTGAAAGCAGACACTAGTTTGAAATATTAAGTGACAGTGAAGAGCAGCATTTCTTCTAGTAGTTTAAATCACAGAACATACACTTCTAAGTAAATAGTTACTTAGCAATTAATGGAATCAATAGGTGCCTTGGAAAAAAGTCTCATTAAATTATAGCTAACTGAAATGCAATGAAAAGATGGCAACCTAAATATGCATTTGCTAAAAAGATTTGAGCATCTTGTAAAGGAACTGTTTCAAGCTATTCAGTACACCATACTTTCAAAAAACTCTCAAAAACTATGTTTTCATCCATAGTAACTTTGCAGAAGTTGCCTCAGTCTCTCTGGTAAATAATTAGCATTTTTAAGCTGATTAAATAAATATTTATATAGCAGATTAGAAGGGGTTTCAAGGACTTACTACAGGCTCTCTTTGTTTTAAATAGGATGGAATGGCTCTGATCTAATCTCCTGGGTAAATAATGTATTTTATAACTTTTCATTAAAAATCAGAGAAATGGAAATTCTTTTAAACAAATATTTAAATACTATCAAGTGATAAAAGCTGTCAGACTTAAAATACAGAACAATATTCCATCCTTGATTTCTGTTTTCTTCATAAAATAAAATGCTAGTAGCTGCAGGTTCCCTTCAGAGCTTGTCCTGTGGGGCTGAGAAATGAGGTCTGGCCTTCAAACTTACATGGACCAATTTAGAAAAACTATTGTGATCTGAAGCTGAATTAACTTTAAGTAGCTACTTTTGAAGATTTACTGTCTCATATGCTTTATACATCAGCAGAATCTGGAGAACAAGTGATAGTGTTATGGAGCTTTTATTTCAAAGTAGAAATAGACAGTTCTGTTCCTGGAGAGATTAGGCTCACGGATCAGGAATTTATGTAACCATTCATCCGCATATTGGTCTTGATAAAAAAATGTCCAATCAGAAACAGCAGAAAATCATTTGATTTTCCTCCTGACTCCTACTTTTAGGTGACTTAACCATAGTAGGGAGTGAGCTTCATCCTCTTCCGAGTACAATGAATGAATTTACAGTGGGTGTGAAGTAATTTTCCCACCCTTCCTTCAACTGGGAAATTATTTTTGGGAAAATATTTTCTCTCTTGAGGTCCTTGTTGTATTAAAATACCTTGTAGAATGTGGCCATTGTAGAAAATAAGCTGCAAAGCTGTGGGGTAGAAGAGTAAATCTCCTCTTTTAGTTATGAAAAAGACACAGCAGAAAGAAGTCCAGACAAGTCCAAAAAAGACAGCTCTTAGAAGGTGCCACTGAGTAGAAATAAAGGACAGTCCTAAAAGTGTTGCACTAGGACAAACACTACTGGCTGTCAATTCCAGTTCTTACTATTAGTACCCAATAAGGTACTTTTATTAAGCTAAAATCCAAAAAATTTTTTCTTATTTCTCTCTTAGACATGTTGTTCCAGGCCATCACTTTCTACTGTTCAGAAGTCATTAAACATTTATCCTAAATACAGTGTTTCTGTGCTAATATGTTTCCTATGCTCAAAAAATTATCTCATTCTGTGTTTACACAAAAAATAGCAGAATATTAGGTACCACCTATGATCTTCTAAGCCTTTTTTCTTATTAAGATAAACAAGACAAGTGAGTCTAGCCTTCCCATAACAGTCTTCATGCTTAGTATAATTAAAGTTTCTCCATGATGTTTCTGGTTTGAAAACTTCTTTCTTGAATATGGTTGAGCCTGAGGTAATCTGTTAATGATCTGCAAGAAATCTTTCACCAAGGCTTTGTAAAATGTCATGGATACATCCATCTCTATTTTGAAGATATTTTTCCTGATTACAATTATCTTTTTTTATGGATGTCTAGAACAATTGCTTGGAATTGTAGGGTTGGACTAGATGACCCACAGAGGTCCCTTCCAACCCCTACTATTCTGTGATTCTGTGATTCTGTGATTCTGTGAATTGCCTCAAGATGAACTACTAACTCTGTACATAAAGATTTGGGGTTGGAGGTTATTTTCGGTTGTTGTTTTTTGGAGGCAGTTGTTGTAATCCGTCATTGATTTTGAGACTTTAGTTAATTTTTAAGGTCTTCTGATGTTTGCATATATGATTCTTAGACTTATTTACTGACAGTGCATTCCAAAGTTGTGAATCAGAACTTTTCCTTCATACAGCTAAGAGCAAAGGCACTGATTATAAGACTGTCCACAAGACTGATCTAAGAAGAGCTCCATTATCTGTCTCTCCTGCCTAAAGAGTTTTTTTCAACACAATCCAACATAATGTCCTTTATCTATTCTTTTATAAATTCATCTTTATTATTTATCTTTATTGACTAATAATTTCCCATGCAGCATCATGTTAAATGTTTTACTGAAATCTGGGTTGATTAGATTTATTTTATTTCCATTTTCTAGAAAACCAGAGGCCTTACATGGATGGTTTTGCATGATACATAAATGATAGATCCACACTATTCTACTTCCTTTTTATTTGCCTCCACAACTTCCAGTGGTCTCTTCTAAAATATTCCAAAATCCTGCATACTGCTGAAGTCAGATAAAGGAGTCTGTACTTAGTTGTAACTTTTTCTCCATTTCTTAAATGTAGGTACTGTAATTCTAAATCTTTAGCCAACAGGTACAATTATCAACTTCATAAATGTGCTAACAATTCTTACTATTTGGCCTAGATTTAATGTGCTGGTTTTTTAGACTTCTGGGATGGATACCTCCAAACTGAGTTTTACATGAGTCTTGGATTTAGTAATTCCCTTTTTCTACCATCTTTCCGATTATCTTTTGGGATAGCTGGCTACTCACCTTCATCAATCATACCAGAAAAAAAGCTAAGCTTTGATTTACCTTTAGATTTGTGTCACCACTACCTTTATTCTTTGCTCCATCCTTATCGTGTAGCAGGGTCGGGGGTGGATGTGGGATATCTTTTCTTGTTCTTGTTTATTTATATGATTTTTTTTATGGCAGAAGTTCATTCACGAGTTCTAACTCAGCTTGACATTTGCCAGTGTTTATTTTACCTGATCATAGACACCCCTAAGTTTACTTTGCAAGCGTGTATCTCTTTTTTCCATTTCTTAGAGAAGTTTTTGCTTTTTTTTGAGGAAGGGATTTTCCTAATGAGTCTACTGCTCTTCCCTTTACTTTTTCCACATATGTTTTCACAAGTCTTCATCACGCTGGTCACCTTGCAACTAGCAAATTGAACAGTGACTCTGTCCATTCTTCGGCCTTGAGGCCAACTGGAGCATTGATACTATTAAGTTATTTGGCATCCAAAAGAGGTACCTTGTCCAAATTGTCTATTAGGAACAGTCACGCAGACTTGCTCAGGCACTAAATAGGAGCGCTCTTGGTGGCCCAGAGCGAAATCGTGAGAGAGACCCTTTTAAAAATGTGAGAATGAGATAATAGAGCACTACAGGCAATGTTTAATTAATTCATGTAGATGAGTCACTGTGTTCCGAGCTCTTCCTTCATGTTCACTGAAAACAAGGTCAGAAAGTTGTTAATTCTCACAATCTTATAATGAGTTTCACACATTTTTGAGTATATCTTAAAACTTAAACACTCAGAAAGTAATATTTTGGGTTAATTTTACCATCTTTTTTAGAAAAAAAATACCCAGTGTTCATGATTTCAAAAACCATCTGGAAAACACAAAGTATGAACATACTAAAGGTTGAGAGACCTGATATACTTCCCTATTTAATACTAAATGTCTTGTGAATTTGATGAGAGGGGCCTAATTTACAGTTTTGAATACTTGACACGGCAGACCATTTGAGACTACAGACTTCATTGTTAAGACATTGTTAAGCATCATGTGGCTTTCAACCAAACGGATGTCGAATGAGTTCTTAGACAGTCAACCTGCTTCTGCATTTAGGAACAAGTATGAATATCATAGTATTTTCCATTGTAAAACAGGTAACAATGAATTTGGAATAGCCTAGAGACTCTTGGTACTGTCTTTGTCCTCAGAAGTTGAACTCGTAATAAAATTTTGATGTATTTTGATATAATGGAAAGGATTATTGTTCTATTATATTCAAAAGTATGTAGAAAGTAGCTGCCTTCAGCTCAATAGTATGATATCATTGATAGGCTGTTTTTTTTTAATTTACCAATGGAGAAAGAAAAACGATTACTTGCTACATACACACAGAATTTCCATGAATGGTATTCTGAACTCTGATCATTGTTTTCTCCTCATTTCTATACCTGTAGACTTAATCAAGACCATAGAAATAAGAAAGTCTTTTTCAGTGATTTCTTCTGCATTTTTAGTCCAACCGCTGACCTAATTTAACTATAATCTTCAGCTTTTTCCAGATAAAACTGAGCTGGGACATGAATCAGCACATATTCTTCTCAAAGTCTGCAATGTCTTCTGATGTGAAATATCAGACTGTGATAGGTTATGAATTAACTGAAAGCAGAAAACTATAACGTAAGTAATATCTGGAAACATGCTTTTCATGGGTTTGAAAGAACAGCCAAATACAAGCAAAAAAGTCAAAAGCAAAGCGTGAGATTTCTTGTGTGCCATCTAAAAATGAGACTCAGCTAATTCACAGATTGAAGCAGACATATGAGTAGTGTAACATGAGAAAAAAGAGTTAAAAAGCTAGTACATGTTAGTAAATCTTGCACTTTGTATTTGAAACATCAGTCAGTGTTTTTATGGGTTGGGGTTTTTTGTTTTTGTTTTTTTTTTGTTCTATCCAACAAGCTTTTCCAAGACATGATTTAGGCTTTCCTGCTTCCCATTATATATAAAAAAAAAAAAGTGTTTTTCTGGTCACCACTGTTTGATTCAGTTGAAAAGAATTTTGAGTATCTGAAGAAAGTTCCTGATCTGGATTAAAACATAAAGAATTTCCAAAAAATGAAGCTATCCCTTTGTTTTGTTATATTTTTTTGTTTTTTTTTCCCTGAGGCATTCCTCTGCAGTGGAGCTACTGAGACGCTATTTCATGCAACTCTTGCCAATACCAATAGCTTTCGAGACAAGTTTTCAGGACAGATTACTGTAGTTATTTGCCTCTGATTTTAGCTGGATTTGCTGGATTGCTGAATAATTCTCTTATTTCACATGTCTTTATCCATGCTACTATGGAGATTTTATTTATTTATTCATTCATTCATTCATTTTTTTATTTATTGTGGAGCTGTTCCTATAGAATTTTGTATTTTCTTTATATTTTCATCTGGTGGGCTGACTTTAGCTGGCCATCAAGCCACTCTATCACTCACCCTCCTCAACAGGACAAAGGTAGAAAATATGATGAAAGGCTTGTGAGTCAAGATAAGGACAGGGAGATCACTCAGCAATTACCGTCACAGGCAAAACAGACTCCACTCAGGAAATCAGCTGAATTTATTGCCAACCAAAATAAGCGTAGGACAGATAATTAGAAATAAGAAAAAAACTAAAAACACCTGCTCTGACCTCTCCCTGCTTCTTGGGCTCAACTTCATTCCCAACTTCTCTACCTCCGCTCCTTGAGCAGCCCAGGGAAACAGGGAATGGGGGTAGCGATCAGTCTATAAGGCTTCATATCTACCACTCCTTCTTTCTTACACTCTTCATCTGCTCCAGCATGGGGTCCCACCCACCGAATACAGTTCTTCACAAATGTCTCAAATGTGGGTCTTTCCTATGGGCTGCAGTTCTTCATGAACTGCTCCAGCATGGATTCTTTTCATAAGGTGCGGTCCTTCAGGAATGGACTGCCCCAACATGGGCCCCTGTGGGGTCACAGGTCCTGCCAGAAGACCTGCTTCAGCTTGGGGTCCTGTTCACGAGGCCACCAGTGCTACCAGGAGCCTGCTCCAGCACTGGGTCTCCATGGGGTCACTGCCTCCTTCAGGGCACATCAGCCTGCTCCAGTGTGGGGTCCTCCTTGGGCTGCAGGGTGGATATTTGCTCTACTGTGGACCTCCACGGGCTGCAGGGGGACAGCCTGCCTCACCATGGTCTTCACTCTGGGCTGCAGGGGTACCTCTGCTCCGGCACCTGGAGTACCTCCTCCTCCTCCTTCTTCACTGACCTTGGTGTCTGCAGAGTTGATTCTCTCACATAGTCTCACTCCTCTCTCCCAGCTGCTGTTGTGCAATGGCTTTTAACCCCTTCTTAAATATGCTATCACAGAGGCGCTACCACCATCACTGATGGGCTCAGCTCCGGCCAGTGGTGAGCCCATCTTGGAGTTGGCTGGTACTGGCTCTGTCAGACATGGGGGAAGCTTGTGGCATCTTCTCACAGAAACTACCCCTGCATTCCCCGCCACTTCCAAATCCTTGCCACCTAAACCCAGTACATTCCATTAGTGTGATCTGCAATGAGACCGTCTGATCATTTGTTTGGAAGCTTTTCTGATTGTTTTGTAAATTATCATTTTGTGTATTACCAAGGAAAATAATGCCAATTTACAGAGGTTCAGCAGTTATATATTTCAACATTGTGTTGAAAGACGATTGCTGTTCTCTAGAAATAAAAAAATGTGCCTACTCTAGTTATCTAGGTTTTATATTGACCAAATAATCACAGCCAAAAAACCCCAAAAAACACTTCATTAAGGTATTTTTAACTGAACTTTTACTCTTCAGTACTTTCCTTACAAAATCTGGGCACAGATCATTAAACTTTATCTTGGTCAGCTTCAGCTGGCTGAAGCACCTTCAATTATCTAATATTCTACTTAACCCCATACTCAAAGTTTATAATCAATTTCTTTGTTCTTTGTGGTTATGTTTCTTGTCTTTCCACAAAGGAGGAAGTATGTTTCTTGTTATGAAATGTACCAATGACATACAAATTACCTCAGCAGTCTGACAGAATTACGAAATCTAAAGTGAAGGCACCTAACATGTCCTTGCCACCTGCCACCGTATTAAACTAAATAAAAAGAGGGCAAGAAGATGGCACCACAGTGAGGATTATGGATGAAGTGTCAGGCATTATTTTAAATCTTCTTATCTTCTGTCAACTTAAATCAAATTCTTGAAAGGTACTGGGGCAGACAACAGGGAGGTGGCTTTGCAAATTTCCTAAATTGAAAGTTTCTTTTTTCCTATGAAGCAGCATCATTTCTGGTACTTACTTAGAGTAATACCTGCAAATCTGGTAACAAATGTAAGATTTTATTGCTTCTGCTGTTATCAATACTGCAGAGCCAACTACAGCTGAGTAAAACTGGAGGTTTCTCCACAGAAAAAAACAAAGTAACTCTGACTGCAGTCTAAGGTGATGTGAGGCAATGATCCAATTTACTGATGTCCTCGGGTCGCCCAGGTGCCACACTGACATAAAATGAAAGTAATGTGACTACACAGCTGTCACCAAGGGAATGGGGAAATCAGCAGGGTTGCAAAAATATACACTGGAGTATGATTTGACCTGGAGAATATTTACTAAAAGAATGAAGAGGAAGGTAGGAGGAGACTGATTTTGATAAGTCATGGTGGATGGAGAAGGAAAAAAAAATATAATTCTGTTAGCATGTTCTGCCCACCACTGGATCTTTCAGCACCAGGTTCACTGCCACCTGTCAAAACACAGATGTATGTTGCATCCTTAAGAAGGAATTTGATACTGCTCAAGAGAAGTTAGTCTCAGAGTGCAAACTAACAATGCACTGCCCATCTTCATAGTACATGGTTACGTAGAGATGTTCAGAGGTCTTCCTAAGGGTTTATGTTGTTTGTGCCATGCAGGAAGAAAACACTGTGTTTAAGAAGGCAAATCACAGAAAATGGCACATAGAGTAATGAACATCTACGCCAGAGGATACAAAACGATGAGAACAAACACATAATAAAGTGTACCTTTCTCTCAGAGCTAGACATTTCCCTTCAGGCCAACACAGGTTGTCTGTCCCCAGCAGAAGTTCAGTCCCTGAGCTAAGCATCTATGAAAACTCCCTCTCAGACTCATACTGGTAACATGGTTGTGAAGGCTTCATTGTTCCTCCTCTGTTCCTGCCCAGGGTGGTGGGACTGATTTAAGCATTATCAGGTAAGATTTTTTGAAGCAGGAAGTTAAACTCCTTCCACTGAAGCTGTTGCACTTCACGTACAGCAATTAAATACTCGATAGTCCAAAGAGAGCATAGGAAAAATTACTTTGTAGCCTATGGGTCAGGAGATTCTTTATGAAGAGGATATCTAAATACACATCCCTTCTCCCTTCATTCCATTCGCACTTCGCTTAAAGTTTACAGGTTCACGTTCTCCAGCCAATTAACTATTATTTTTCCCCCAGCAATGTGGGACAGCCAAAGGCATTGGATCCCAGAGCATATTTTTTATCAGAGAATTTAGTCTTCCATTTGTTTTGTGGCTGTATTTTTTTGCAATGTTCTTTGTTTCGATTGGTTATTGTTTCACAGGGAAAGATGCACTTTTCCAAAACAATTAAGTAAAACAGTAACAGTAAATTTTAGCTCTGTAAAACAAGATAATACATACTGCTGATATTTTTTTCAGTTTGTTTCTATTTGGAGATTAAGAAACCTAGACACAGCTTCTTTAATGATTTGACACCAGATAATTTCTGAGTTTCCAGAAGTCCCTCATGGCTCCATTGTAAATCCATGCAATATATGCCTGAATGGTATAAACTGCAAGATTAATACCTGAGAAAAGATACTTAAACATCCAAAGATTTCATGAGGGGGCAAGGACCCAGAAAATCCCATAGGTGGGATTTTTTACTTCCCAGGAAGCATGTCTGAGAATCTGTATCAAACAGGAGGGATTTCTTACAACCTTGATTAAAGGTTAGAATCTCCCAGGAGTCCTTCTCCTTTGCTCATGCTACTTGATTGTGCTTTCCTCCACTGAATTTATTTGTTGCTATGAAAATATAGAGCGTTTTCATAAAAGCCTAACAAATGTACTTATTTATTAATTTACTGGCCTTGCAGTTGAGAAAATCTGTAGATGTTCAGGCATTAAAAGGAAAACACTGAGACATTACCTTTAAGAATGTTTCATACACATTATTAAAAATCTTCTTCCGTTCTTTCTTTGCCTGACATACCTGCCTTTTGCCTTTAATGCCTCAGAATCTCTTGCTGCCTCTTTTCTTTGCATGGAAGAAAAGCAAGTTGGTTTTAATAGGGTTTTTCCTTTCCTGAATTTCCTGAAATATTAAAGGGCAAAAAGTATGCCTAACAGGAACAAAGAACAAAGAATTTATAACAATATGACAGGATTAATAATGCAAACAAACACAAGAACTGATACATTAAAGCGTGTGAAGATGACTACATAATAATTTGTAATTGATTGTGAGTCAGATGTGAATTATAATGGGCTTTTCATTGTTATTAGGTTCAGATACACGGAGAAAACACAGCAATCATAACTTATTAATCCTTACCATGACACAGACAGCATAGGCTTCTGACTTAATGTTTGTCTTCAGAAAAACCCTAATTTTTAATATCCTTAGCTTCTTGTTTTCTTAGATAGAACTGTACTGACGCCAATCATGACTGCTGTACTGGGCCCACAAGCAAAGAACTGAAAATCAAGTAAAGTCTACATTCAGACTGAAGTTGTTCATGCTAGGTTTTGCACATATTTTGTACACAGCCTTGTAAACATACTCTGCCCAAGCTCCATGGTCTTGAGCAAGCTCAGATCTGGCAGCTATCTAGCATGACTAAGGCACAGTGATTTCAGCAATTGCTTACACCAAGCATAGTATCCTTCACCTGGAGCTTTCTAGAATCTATTGGGTGGAGAATACATGCCATATCTTGTAAAGAAGTAGCTTATTGTCGCACATATATGAAAGATTCACAAAAAGAAAGACAAAGTCCAAAGGAATAAAAGAACAGACCCTGATTTGCGCAAATGCAACAGCAACCTAAAGCATTATAAGCATGAACTGACCATTTGGTAAGTGTCTAAATAATATAAGGACCTCTAATATAGCTCTAAGTAACATTATATAGGGACATATAATTTCTTGTCAGATGAAATAAGCAACAAAATTAAATCAAAAAATGTATGCATACAGATATTTAAATGATTTTCTTTCTTAGTCTTCAAGGTGCACATTCATCCTCAGCATCCTCTTTCTCTCTGCTGTCTGATGGTTCTGGCTCCAGATGTAATGAATATGAACACACCTCCTGGGAGCACGCTTGGCATTGGAGTCTGCCAATTAGGATGGTCAGAGTGAAATCTCACAAGAGACTATGTATTTTGAAGGTAATTCAGAGGAGGCTATTGTTGAGAACCACATTCATTCCTTTTTAAGATGGGTGATTCTTTGTATAATACTGTCTGTCCTTCGTTCCCCCCTCCCTATTCCATATCTGTCAATGTCATCTGCTTTCCCATAAGAAAAAAATCTGTTTTGGTAACAGAGGGAGATTAATTCTCAGGCTACCTTAAAGCATAACCTAACCCAGCATCCTCATGAGCAGAAGTAAGAAAGTTATATGTTTTTTCTGTGATCATTCCTGTGTTCACAGGAATGAGCAGTGAATTGTGTTTCTGGACCGTCTTTAATACAATGTCTCAAACTGATTTTGCAGCAATTACCAAATTAAAATGCATATGTGACCTAAGAAATTTTCGGTAGTCCCACTTCACTGAACAGCAAACTTTGTGTTTTTAGAGTTTACTTAGAAGATTATTTTTTAAAGTGTAAGATTTAATCACTTTTATTAAATTAATAAAACTTAATTACTTTTATAATTTGAAACTTAAATGTTAGTGGAAGTCTGAATGCAAAAGTATTTACTAACTTTAAGAAGAACTGAAGTTGTTATAGCTATTTAAAACACAAACCTTCTAAAATTCCAAAATGTTAAATTACCCCAAACATACATCTTAATCTCTTTCTATCAGAGTTTGTATCTGTTTTCAACAATAAAGAGTCGGAACTTCAGCTGAGCAGTGCAGAAAATGTAACTGAAGCCAGACTGTGTTTAAAGATTACTAACATATCATATCTCTCAAAATTGTTACTTTAAGTGGCCAGGGGTATTAGACGTTATCTATTTATGTGCATATATTCCTTTAAAAAACAGCAACAAACTAAACTATACTTTGCGGCTGTTGTCTGGTTTGCATCCAGAGAGAGGCAACAGAGTAGGCATTCCCATCCTTTATTGTCACTATAATACTCGATCCTTACTAGGAAATGTGGCATACATTCACTAGAGCATAATGGCACAACTTTGATGACAGCCAAAAAAGCAATGAATGTTGTGATAGACTATTACCATAAACCATGTCAGCATCTAGATTAAAAAACTGTAATCTGAGTTTGGGAGAAATACAGGTAGGGCTGTGAGCAGCCTGGTTATGGGCCATGCCCAGAAGCACTCAAAGATCTGAATGGAAAGTCAGCCTCTGTATGAGGCTCTGCCCACCACCAAGTTTCTGAAACTTCTGCTTTTTATTGGCTTAATTCCACACAATTTTTAAAAGAGCTGTATGGAAATTGCCAACAATTTTAACAGACTAGCTCTTTCCCTGCTTGTCAGCACCAGATGCACCTGCTGTGTTACATGTAACGACAACAAAAATTATACTAAGTATGAAATAGAGTGGGTCTGATTTTTAACCACCTTACTGCTTATGCAGCCATTCAGAGTCCAGCCTTATGTGCAGGTGAATTAACAGAGTATGGTTCAGGTGAAATGCATACGTAATTCCATGGACTAATTTTTCTATCATGTTTTGCCTACGGTTTCCACATAAGGCATTACTACTGGATTAGGTGAAATGGAATAACATGGATTCTAAAATGGAGCACTCTCATGTGGGGGGTGGGGGGTGATTATTATTGTTTTCACTGTCCTACTTTGGAAAAGTTGTGAATTGCCTTGCAGTCAGGCTATCCACCAGGTTTGCTGTATTTCTACATAACTTCAAAAATACTCTTGGGTCACATTCTGGAGTGACCCATGCTAGTACCTCCTTGGGAAAACCTTCAGTGTATTGTTTTCCAGCACATGCTTACCAAATGGATTTTCCTGGCACTCTGTGAAACCTCGAAATGCCCTTGCAGTGATGGCACTGATACAGAAGACTGTCGTAGCATTTCCTAGAAATCCCCTGATATTGGCTGCAGCAACATCGGGCCTGTCAGCAGCTGGAGCTCAGCTGAACTCGGACTGCATACCATGAACAAATGATTTAATGCGACAGGTCTTTTGGGGAACATTCCCAACAACAGTGGGCATACATCAGTACTTTTTTTAATCTCTTTGCAAACCAGTCTATACATATAGCTGGTTAATATATGTATCCTAGTATATCATGGATATAATTGGATTAAATATAAGTGACTTTTTAAATAAAAGATAATTCAACTTCAGTGGCAGAGGCCTACCATTTATATACTACGGAGAACTCAGAGAGAGAATTATCCTTAAAGAGTTCTTAACGACAAGGACAAAGCTGAGACAAAGGTAGTATTTCTGGTTTTTGAAGGAGTAACAGGAACATCTACATTAGTAATGGGAAAAAAAAAAATAGCTGAGGCACAAATACAGCTTGCTGAGGATGGAAGCCCCAGCTCCATGCCAGTCTTCATTTCTTTTGCTCCTTTCTGTCCGCCTCCTCTGGATTTTTGTCTTCAGGACTAGCTGCATTTTAATCTTTAGTAAAAAATACCTTACCAAATTTTTGGAGGAACTTCAACTATGAATAAAGGACAAATCTTTGTCATTTCAAATCCTTGGCTAAGGATTTACTTCTGCCTCAAAGCAGTTACAGGAAAGGTGTGTTTAACCCTTTGCCTTCACCCTTATGAACTAGAGCAGGAGCATCCAAATCTGAAAGCACAGAAGACTGCATGGATTGCCTTGCAACCCCTGAAGAAGATCTTGCAGCCTGGATGCTCTTTCTGTATGCCAAGGCAGTGCGTATCCGTCTGTTTCTGTCACTCCCTGATGTGGGCAGCAGCCGGAAAGAGCAGTGGGGACAGCGTGACTCTCCCCTACCCTCCTCTGCTCTTCTCCACAGTCCTCTTCAGCTTAGATTTGCATTAACTGTAGTACAATGAATGTGTAAAAACATGAATAACTTGGTCATCATGAAAGAAATCGTGTGGTTATGTGATTGCTTACTCATTTTTACAACTTCATTCTTCCTCTTAAAGACAAAACTGTGATGGGGAATAGTTATATAGCTTTTACATGTAAACACATTATATTTACATGTAAGGCTTTGGAAAAAAGTGTTCTCATTACTAGATTTTGTATAGCTAGTTCTGTAGGGCAGATTTTGTATAGCTAGTTCTGTAGGGCAGATATGTGTAGATGGACAGCAACCTTCCTTAATTTCTTAGAACACAGTGAATTTGAGAGATACGTATTTCCAGCCCTCGGGTATTGTGTAAAATCTGAGGACTCTAAAGAAATCCCTGTTTGCATCTCAACAAGATTGGCAGTCATGGCTGGGGCTGCCTGCAGCTACCCATCCTCTTCTGCAACCTACCCCATCCGGGAGGCAACTTCCAGTGGAGTTTGATATTTATGACCATCCACATTACAAAGGACATGGACAGCACCTAGATGCAATGAGTGATACTGAGAATATACCCTGGTAAAAGGTGCATTTGTTGCAAAGAGTTGCTGACGTCTTTATTAAGGAGACTGTGAATCAGAATCCTGTTACCTTCAGTGTTTGATTATGTTCCCTCAGATTTTATTCTTCCAAGGCTTAAATCTAAAATAGCAAAACGATTCAGGTCTATCAGTTCCTGAAAAGCGCAGGCATAATGTGTATCAGAAGATCACTAACCAGAATGGCACTTCACATTTTTCTTCTGCCTTAGAGAAAAAAATCTGTTGGTTTGCCTATTTTTCTGGACACTCTGTAGCATATGAAGTTGGCTTTTATTGACTTACCCTTTAAAATTAAAAATAGCACACTTTCAACTGATATTTACAATGACAATCTAGTGCCAATAAGTTATCACATTTGATTTATCTTGATAGCTAACCAAGGTCATAGCAAATTACAAGTGAAAGCAGTAAGTTGTGGAAGAGAAAATGGAAGTTGACATGGGAGGAGCAGCAAGTATCATTTAGCAGCTATAAAAATAATAACATTATTTGCTTCTTCATTTGAGGTTATGGTCTGTTCAGCATGTCTTCCCAATGCAGAAAAAAACAAAAAAAACACCACAAAAACCCAGGGGCTTGAAGATAAAAGCCATGATTCTATCTCCAATATTAACTGGTAAAGATGCTAATACTTCAAATTTCGTGGTGGACAATGTCTGGCTAGATGACTTGTAAGTCACATGAAATCCTTTAAAATAAATTTTCTTGAGAGCTTCAAATTTCACTAACCAAAACTGCACATTTTAGACAACCTTTCAGTGGCTTCTGTAAGACTTTGTCACACTTTGGTAAAAACCTGGTTTCTGCTTTGGCTAAATATTTTTCCTTTAACCGTTCTTTGTTGCTTATTGCAGTACTTAAAAAATGCCCTCTAATTTGAAATTATGTATTTGTAGTGATTGAAGTGGCATTTTCTTGTCATTCAGTCTCTGAACACTTTGCAGTTTGATGAAACTGAAACTTGCCTTACTCACAAATCAAGTTTCTGCTTTTTCTCTTCATTTTATCCAGGTCATTAGTTCTCAGAATTAAACATCTTTAGCTATCACAAACAGTAAACAATTGCTTCTGTGTATTGATTACATCATAATGTGTTACTATTAACTAAATGAGAACTTTTAAACCCATATCCCCAGAGTAATTACAGGCTGGTCTGCTGAATGGTAACATTTTAAAATCTATTTGAGTGTTTAGGCCTAAGCGATTGATCACAGACCTCTTACATATTAAGAAAATGCAATAGTGCATAGTTCGTTGACTTATTTGTTGTTTCCTCTCTTCGGCACACATTATATAAGTATGCACAGAAAACAGAAGTAGTTAGGTTAATGACTTCACTAAACACATCAGATTTTGGTCTCTAGGACATAAAAAGTAAGGCAGGGTAAAAGAAGAGTGTTAAAATAATTAGTTTGGGGTTTTAATTTTTTTTCTTACAAAAATAAGCATCAGACAGACAAAATTACTCCTTTGGTTACATTGTTATTTCTTGTTAACATAAAAAAAATATGAAAAATGAAGATATTTTAGTATAATTACTACAGTGTTCCGATTTTTCTTGTTCTTTGTATTTAAAAAGAGCATGACAGATAAGTTGCTACTATAATCAGTTTTAAGTGAATTCTGTGGTGGTAAATGAGGTCAGACTAATGGTCTTCATAATTGAAGTTTTCTGAAGTAGTGTTAGTCAGAAAATTGGACCTATTACTTCCTCTACAGAAAATTGGGGAGGGGGGGGGGGGTTGTAAATTGAAATCCTTCATTTAATGTTGTTCTATTCAGAAATGTCACAATGATTCCCTGGAAGACTGAGCATGTAAATGCCTTTTTACCACTTTCTCCGGTCAGTTGGGTCTAATGTTCTCGCTATATATTTAAACATATACACTACTCAGTTTCTCATTATTCTCATGACTATTAAATAAAATGTTGTTTCATTTAATCTGGTGAAATATGTGACATTTAGTCAGGAAGAGTCTCTCCAAATAAGACATACAACATCTGTAATTTCTTAGTCTTAAAACCGGAGTTAGAAATAAATTAGTGTAACTGAAATGGAAACCAAAATATTTATAGGATAACAGAAATTCAATGGAAAAAAGCTTTTGAAGTGAATTAATGTTATTACCTTCGACATTTCCTATGGGGGTCTATATTCCCTTCTCATAAATGTCCTCATGAAAAAATTTCCATAGTTCTGACTGAAGACTCATTTCCATTAAAGTAGGTGCATAAACTCCCATAGGCTATGAAGGGGCTATGACTTCAGCTGTTGTTATTTGATGGTCAAGGGCATACACATAGGCAGGCAGAGGGTCCCTGCTTGAGCAAACAGCACCAAGGTATTGTGGGTTCCTAAGCTCGCTATTGCTCTGCCTGCCTCCACTTCTGCTCTCTCTACCTCAAAAGATACACACGTCTCCACGTACTGTAAGACAGGACCAACATAAGCTCATAACCTCAAAACGGATTCTAGAGGAGGGAACTCGGTCAGAATGAGGTGCCTGCTTTTCAGAATCTCTTATCCGCTGCCTTGGACAGGTCTGCTCATTCCTTTGCCCTTTGTGGCAAGGAAGCCTTAGGACACAGAGCTGACCAAGGGCTGTGGTTCCTAACAGAGTGGAAACCTATGTCTCTCATGGGAACTCCCCTCCCCCTTTTTTTTATTTTTTTTTCCTGGCTATATTTTGTTCAAGTGCCCACTATCAACCAAACTTAAGAAATTATTGCATTTAGTATTTTAGACAAAGCATTTCATTCTTTTAGGAGAAGGAGGAAGATTTACAGCACTGTAAATCTTATCCTCTGTCATAATTTTGGAGCTGTTAAATTAAATTCATCACTTTTGGTTAGTTAGGTTTCTGGCTGGGAAGTGTTAATCAGAAAGGCAGTGCGACTATCAAAGCCCTTTTGTCACATGTAAGCATTTTTATCATTAAATGTGAAATCCAATTCTATTTAAGTAAAAGACATTTTGGCAGCAGTTCCAATGCATACTTTGAAAAAATTCTATCCTCCCCTATGGTACTTATGCCATAAGGAAGCATTTCACAGATAAATTGATCAGCTGAAATTCACTCTTCTACAGTGGAAAGCAATGGGTTTTTAACATAATATTACCAGTCTCAGGGCTAGTTCTTGCTTTTACATTTCTCAATAAGAAGGCAGTTTTCCTCTAAGAATTAAAAATTCTTTTGTGGATACATCCTGTCACCTGAGTACACAGATACAATTGAACAAACACCATCAAGAAATGGAAAAAAGTTACCTCTAGTGGGATAGAAATGGCCGCAGTCCCATGCTGAACCCTTATAGGCATTCCCCATGTGGAAAAGCCTACCCAAAAGCACCAGTCAGGAAAGCGGGGCCTCGATTGCATCTAGTTGGGTCTTACTGGGCAGGTTAATCCAGAATGAGCTCAAAAAACAAAGAAGCAATGGATAAATTTTGCGAGTAACTGTCCCTAACTTTACACTTCTATAACACATTTGGGGAGGGAGACCAGAAGGTATGAAATGCCAGTGACAGAACCAAATTGGCCTTAGACATAGCAAAAGTCTAAGATGTTGGCCTGGGGTTACATGGTGAGCCACCTTATTTGCAGCCTGTGTGGACAACATAATTCAGAAGTAATACACAGCGAAAGCAGTGGTCCCTGGAGGGGGAACACACCCATGAGGCTGGCTGAGCCCTCCCTGGCATCCAGGCTACCCAGGGCCCTATCTAAGTCTGTGACAGCAAGGAAGTTACACAGCTCAAAAATAGTAATACAAAGCTTTAGTGCTCATACATGGCTATTATTTCTTTCAAAATCCTGATTGTCTAAATTTTCAAGGTCACCTTCTGAATGACTTAAAAGAAATAAAGGCATAAACAATTGAAAAATAACAAAGAAAAGGAGGAAGGAGCTGAGCATCTCAATTCAAAGCTTTATTAAATTCTAGACAAAAAGAGATATCAATTACACTCATATGAATGGTAAAATGTTTTCTCAAGTCTTCTATTTTTCCAGCTGGAGGAAAGTGATAGAAAAATCAGTTATAAACATCAAGAATGAGAAAAAAATTTCAAAGCTGATACAGCCTAATGCATTAGCAAATTGTTATCAGAGAAAATAAAAGCCATAAGTCCCTTCATGAGTTCCTGCAAACATTTGTACACATGGAGCCTTCACAAAGTTTTCAGAAGTATTTGGTTTATGAAACTAATTCTGCTCCCATTAGTGTTCATTGGAATTTCACAGCATATCCTGACAAGTTACACGATGATTTTTGAAACTATGACATGAAGGTTGAAAATTATATTTAATGCTTTAGTGGCGAAAATAAAACTTTATTAAGTAGTTCCTGGTTTCATGTAATCCGTATGTCTCTGTGTATACACACACATTTTGGTTAAAACTATGTAGGATCATAGCAATGTGGAAATGGGGGGGCTGTGACATTGGGGTTATTAATAATAAATATGCAGGTCTCTTTTAGAAAGATTTGAAAGATGAGATTTCAAAACCAGAATAGGAGGACTCCTTTGTTTAATAAACCCTTCTTGAGTTTTGAATGAATAAAAGAAAACTGAAATGCCTTTGTTAAAAAGGAGAAAAATCTGAAGAAAAAATATTGACATACATACATTGTTTACATTGAGGCAAATTTCATTCTCTGTATCTCAAGTCTTAAACTCAATGTTCTACAAGCATGAAGAAAGAAAGAAGAAAAGTAGAGATGAGCTTAGATGGGGATGTTTAGATCACATCAATAATCACTGATTTCCTAGTACCAGTAGTATTTTCAGTTCTGCCATCCTGCCTTAAGTTATAGCACTAAAAAGAAATAATAATATTAAGAGAAAAGAAATAAAAATTATTTTTAAAATGGAAACCTTTGTATGTGAAGAACTGCAATGGCCACACATTTAATGTGTTTATGAGACAAAGACTGTATGATAGAGATATGTACAAGGCATACATAATGATAGAGATACATAAAATAGCAGATGCCATTGCAAATTTACACATTGCACAAAACAGAGTAAGTGGTGACAAAAAATGGAAAGATATTAAGCAAACATTGGATGCAGAGTTCAGAGTTCCTTTCTTTCCAGAGGAAAATGCAATCACTGGGACTCCAAGCTCAAAAATTTGGCATACAAGAAACTTTGAACTTTACGTGGATAATAATAGCACCCATACTGTGTTAGTCAGGAAAATGTATCAAGCGTTTAACTTTCATCCATTATGGCATAAACTAAAGAGGAAAATCATCCATATTAATTTCTGTTGCTAGGGATAATGTAGCCAACTGAATCCCAGAACACAAAATAGTTGAGGTCTGCACTGATAGATACTGCCTCATGAGAGAAGAGGCTCTGTAGGGTGAGCCAGCTGGTGCTAAGGGCACCCATTTGGGGAGGAGGGAGGGAGGAAAATCCCAGCTGCTTTTCCCCAAGGTGTAAGAAAACCCTTGAGCATGGAATTTTCCTTCCTGACATTCTTCTTGCTTGCCTGTATGATCTGAGCTTACCCTGAAAATTACAGATTGTGTCACGTGCTTGAGTGCAGTGTGTGCATGGTGAGGTTCTCCTATGATGTGCAGAAAAAGAGAGGACTCACTGTCAGGGCCAAAACTCCCGGTAAGTGCCAGTTGCTTTACTTTAGCAGGCAAGAGCAAAGCAAGCAGTGCATTCTGCCATTTATGACCCTGAGCAAAACTATTGTTGGCTACACTGAAGCATACACAAGTGATCTTAAAAGGAAGCATTCGGTTTTCTCACTATGGATAAAGCACCAGCTCTGATGCTTTTACAGGAATTAATGAAACCCCTAAATCTCAGAGCAGTTTCCTGATAGACATAATGAATAGCTGTCAGCACAACTGGCACTAACTGGCATGCTTTTGGGTACCCCAGAGGGGAAAACTCCAAGTGGATAGTAATCTCGCAGTCCTTTGATATATAAATGCTCAGAGTCAGACTGACACTTAATTTCTGGGGCAGTACATTGATATTTGTACTTTTGTTTCTGGGCTGTTCCTCATTCTGTGCACATGCAGAGACCGTAATGTCTCACAAATGTCAGACTGGTGTTTTTACAGAACACCCTGTGGAAGGGTTTTAACAAAAATTATTGTGTGGGCAGGAGGGAAAAGGAAAAATCTTCAAGTTAAAAAAAAAATCTAACTTGTGTATGATGCTTACAACCTTGATTTCATCAATCATCTAACTATAGTGCTACTTTAGATAAATCTTGACATCATTAATTCTGCCCAGAAAAATTCAGGTCTCATGAGATTTCTGGCTTTTAAAGCTTTGCCACAGTCAGAAGTGGCTTGAAAGTGAGATTTAAGTGCAGGCTGCATGTGTGACGTTTTTCACGGGAAGTTATTTCTGTTAAGGAATGTCCCCAAATTTCTTGTGTGTGCATATGCCTTTCGAAGGCTTAGCATCATTGTTAGATGTCAAGATTGTCAGATGTCAAGACTGTCATGTTAGATTGTCAAGACAGGTAACTATGATGGGAATATGTCATCTGAAGATAAGACATTAGATCATTCCTAGTAAATTTATCACTTTGCTTAAGTTAAAATGTTAATGATGATGTTTTTTAATTTACCAGAATCTGGCCCAAATGAATATTTAGACCCACTCTGTTCACGTAATCTACACCGAAGGTTGCTGTGTCCTCAGACAGTCTCTCATGGCCAGCCCAGCACTGGTTGCCACATAGTAGACAGTGACTCGTTTTTAACATGTTATTGAGCGCTTCATTTACTTTCATGGATTTTGACCAAAGTCTAGACGTAACAAATTACAGAAAAAAATATAGTAATATTGATAACAGCAGGTTTATATATATGCAGCTATATGTTTTCTGCTGATTATCTAATTATTGAGACCAAATATAATATTTAAAAACATTCAAAATAGCAAAGAAATCAAACTTTCCGATCATAATGTGACCCTTTAAAAATGGAAAATTTAAATGCAAGTGTAATATACTAATATAATTGAATCAAAAGGAAATGAAATGTAATTATCTTCTTGGAACAAGGGGTTTTTAATTATAATAGTGACTGTATTAATCAGGTGTCATATTAACACCTGTAGTAAAATGCTTTATGGAGCTTTCTCAGCTAAGAGAAAAGTTACAGAAGACTGGTGAAATCAAATGTCAAAAGAATAAAATTGTCTTTCTCATGGTAGAAGTCTGACTGAATTAAAAAGGACTAGAAATAGTCATGTGATTTAGGGTGTGCAATTTTATTTTATTTTTTAAAAAATTCCCAGAAGTCTGGCAAAGAACAAAGAGAAAATTTGTATTTTAAAAGATGTGTAAAAAAAAGGATGTCCCTAGATTTTTAAAGGGGATGCAAGAGTTGATCAATTATATCTAGTGCTGTTAATCTGCAAAGGCATCCTATCAACAGCACTGCATCAATGGTATGCCCGAGGAGGCATCATTTACCTGCAATTGGAAATTCTGTAAGTCAGATTAGATGTGGTAATATTTTAAGATTGTCTGGAAAACGAGAGTGAAAGCCACTGTGCTTTCTTTCCTTGTGTATGTAAAAATGGCAATATTTCAGACATGGCTCTCCATTTCTTGCTGCAGAGCCGTGGGTTTGCTGTGGGTGAAACCTGCAGGTGGGGCCTCTTCAGAGCACTCCCCAGAGGATGGGCACTGCTCTCCTCCTCCTCCTCAGCCGATGCGGAGCCCAGACTGCTCCTGGATACCACCCTGGCTCAGCCCATGCCTCTCTCACCAGCAGCAGAAAGCATACCCTTTTTCAAAGACTTCGGGAGATTTGAGTTGGTGAAATTCAGGGCTGTTCTGTAGCCAGATTTTCACTGGGTCTGCTTTCATTTTTGCTCCTGCATAATGCATGAAATGGCATGTAAGAAAGCAAGATATAATGAAAGCTGCAGCTATAAATAAACATGAAACCTTACCCACGTATTTTCTTCAAGGAAATCAGATAATGGAATCAGTCTCTCTTATAGAAAATGGATTCTTATCTTTTCAAGCACTAGTCTTATGAATATTTTCGTGACAATACTTTGAATGCTTTAGTACCTACAGCTAACATGTTTGGAGTACTGAAGAGATATTCTTGCCCAGAGATATTTTCAGAAGAAATCAGATGCTCTTAATGCTACTACTAGCTGCAACATCACACGCTGAAAGACAAAGAGCTTAAAGATTTCAATTCACTTTAATTTTCAGTTCTACTTAATTCAGTTCTGCTGGATCAGGCCCTATCATTTCATAAGATCGTTTCTTGCCTTCTGCTTGAACAAAGCAATGAACTCAAAAGTGCTTTTAGTCATAATGAACACTGTATTAGGTTCCCTGTTCAGTTTTTTACATATTGGCAAGGAACAATGATGTCTAGATTTAAAATGTTTCTGAAAATGTCTTGAAGATCCACCAAATTTAGTGTATATATATATATATACATAAAGTCTAACAAAAAAGTATTCTGCTGCATGGTTTTAGACAAGTTTGGCCTGACAAGGTCCCTTTAACTGCAGCAGCTGTAAAATTCTGAGACGCTTGGGTTTATTTTAGTTGAGCAGATCCTGTGCTATGTAGAATAATGGTTCATTAAAGAGAAGCCTCCTAGGAGAGATGTTATCTAAAGCATAATGATTCAGATTAGCTTTTCAAAGGAATTTGAAATAGTCAGAGTCACCTTTGATCTTGTTTAGTACACCAAAATGAGGATTCTGTATATCAAGTCTGCAAGCTAAATCCATGGCAAAAGAAATTGAAGAAAATGGATTATTTCCTGTGTGAGGTCATTTGATAGATTTAGTTCTAAATGCTCTCTTTCAGGAATTGCATGAGATCCTAAAAGCTGGAGAACAGACAAGCAGGAAGATGTGAGTAAGTCTGGTTTGGTTAAATCCATCAGCAGCTAACAAGAGTCCGAGACCGTCAGGTGGATTTTTTATGAGGGTAACAATAAGGCAAGCAAGGAAGCTGCTAATATTTTAAAGAAGCTGCAGTGTGATGCAGCTTCGGTTAAAAGGCATAATACAGCACCCATGCTAACGTAAATCCCTGCGGTGCTCTCCCCAGGTTGTTGGAGTCTCAAAGAAGGGAAGTGAGTTTTTAACAATTCTCTTTCATGCTGTCAAAAACTAGTTTAATCCACGAAGTTTTTGATCAGTTAGGGATCTTGATATCTGATCTCTGGTTGCTCTTCTTTTCCATCTCCTTGGGTTTTTTCTCAGTCACATTCTCACTTACATTGGAAGGGATTTTACATTTCCTTTAAAAGACATTTTGTTCTTCTAGCTAATAATTTTTATCTGTAATTGATTTGCCAGATTTCTTTGGCAAAATCACAGAATGATTTTTCATTCTTTCATTATGCCTGAAATCTGGTGATTGAACATGTCTTCAAAGTTGAAAATTAGCTGGTGATTTACCATGCTGCAGCCACATGATTTAAAAGTCCAAATACATACAGCCTCTAATGTGCACTAAAGCCTTGAGGGGGGTAGCAGCAGAGAGAAATGTTATAGAAATATTCTGTTAACAACCTGTCTGCTTACAGACATTTAGTCTGGATGTGCTAAATTGAAAATTTTAGTAGATTCAAGAATTCAAGATTGATCTTAAACTTTATACCATTATTATAATCTCTAGAAATCCTAGACGTGTAAATTCAGACTTAATATATTTGATGACCTTGACCTTCAAAAAGGCAATATAATTCTGTCAATTTCTGAAAGGTTATTAAAATAGAACTTTGATATCATAATATAAACCATTTTCATGTAAAATTATGATTTTTTTTCTTTAAAAAAAAAACAATTCAGGAGAAATATACTTCAAGTGAAAATATATATAACCATATCTAGCCATAAAAACAACTTCTATGCTTTTCATTTTAAAGTGAACATAGTTCTTCCACATAAAATTCATATGTATCTAACCACCACAAAATCAATTGTTTCCTGACCCTCAGACCAGCTCATATCTTGTGCCTTTCTTTAGATTGAGATATAAATTTCCGTAGTTCTCACCATTTCATCAACATTACTGATCATTTGTTTGCTAGTTATTCCAAGAGACCTCCACATTTTCATTCCAATATCCTTCTTCTCATCACCATGGGAACCACTGTCTTTTTATCCTTCAAGAATATTCTGTTCTGAAAAGGTCTCATCCTCGTAATAGAAATTTGCAGGTGAGAACAACTTCATTCTGTATTCTTAACTTATGGACAATTATACTACTTGTGGAGATTTACCCTCTCTGTTGCTTGTGGCTACACTGTAGTCAAAGGTACCATTGCACGTCCTAGAAATGCAGTCACTGTGGCCAACTGAATACTGGTTATGGTTTTAGTACCGGACAAGGGTGAGTCTGCAGCAGCGAAGGACTCTGTAGGGGTTATAATCACTGCACAGTAAGTCTCAGTGGCTGAGGCAGCTGTTATTACCATCCAAACTTGCAAAATTCAGAGCTACTTTGGGTACAGCTACGTACTCTGCAGCTACTATAGGTTCTCCGCTGCAGACATTATTTTGGCAGACTTCTCTGTATTTTTCTCATTTAGTAGTTTGCATTGATAAATACTAGGGAAACCAGGGGAAAAAGTCTAGGAGAGCTGGAGCATTAAAATATCTCATTACAGAATTAGCATTAAAAAGAGAAGGAACAGTGGAAGAGAGATGAATACCATTTTCAAAGCTTAAAAGAAATTTTAAATTGCCCTGAGGGATAAATAGAAGACAGTCAAGCATATTCCCAGTACAAATTGTTCTGGGCTGGGTTTCCCTCTCCTTCACACATGCTGGTTGTAGGACCCCAGGGCTAACAATGCCTCAGAAGCCACCACAGTAAGGAAACTACAGAGGATTTGGTAAAAGATAGCTTAATATTCAGCTGAGGGACACCTAAGTTTTCATGTCCATGAACTACAACTTTCAGATGACATGGTGATATCATCTCATGGTAAAATATACTTTGCTTCCTCATGGATTTGTTAAGCATTTGGTTTTTTAGCAAAATGCCAAAGTTTCTCTGACATGTGAGAGAAGAGGATGAGGGAAGGAGAGAACTGTTTCCTAATCAGTCCAATTTTTCACTCTGGTTTCTGGTGACCCTCAGCTTCCTGCTGAACCTGACAGTGTGCATAGCTCCCACCTCTGTGCCGGAAGAGAAGGAAACAGCAGGTATGGCTCCAGCTTTCAGATGGCTGAAACATTCCTCAAGACAACTGCTTTCTGTGTACAGGCACACAGTGAAATACAGACTTTGCTTCTAACTGGACCCCTCAAGCACTACAATAACGTAAATATTAACAGTTCATCCCATGGCAGTCAGGTACAGCCTGCCCTTAGCAGTAATCATGTTTCCCATTGTATTTCTACAAATCTTCTCCTGTCAAAGGAGTTAAGCCTTAGACAAAATGCGGACTGTGCTTAATATCCCTTCTTCAGTTTCCCCTGCTGCTTTTGTGCCATTCACAGCACTACCCATCAGACACACAGACCTAGATCTGTAACCTTAAAAACAGAGACGCAGCTTAGACATTTAGGTGGAGTATTTTTCAACTGGCTCTTAAAGAGATCAACAATTTGGTGCCTTAGTGCCCATGTCAAAATAAAATCCTCAGACTCCATCTCATGTTTCAGAGCCTGTGTCTTTTCTACAGCGGGCAGTGTATTTCTGTAAGTCAGTCAGTTTTGGATTTACTGACATAATTCAAAGTTACTTTCATCTACTGATTCCGTTTTTGTTTCCTAGTCCCTGCACATTCAGAGAGCAGTTTGAATATGTGATTCATCAGATATTATTCATACGCTTCTGAAAACGTACATTACAAGAAGCCATTAAGGAACGTAAAATGTCATGATATGAAAGATGCAGTAGTCAGGAATTAGGAAAAGCTAAAGGCAGAAAACAAAGTAGAAAAAATGGTCAATTTTCAGTAGGGCAAAAGGGTCACAGTGGGGTGTGATCATAGACACATGTGTGGCAAGGCTTGTGTGTTAAAGAAGGGACCAGAGAGCAAGCACCCCCCTCAAGCCTAGGGACACCCCTAAGCTGCTTGGCTAGATCTCGTACAGAGGATGGAGACAGCTGTAGTTCAATGCTGATGAAAGCAAGACAATAATTGGACATACCCCAGTACATTTGGTGGGGTCTAAGATAACTAACTTTTAGCTAAATGTAAAGGACCATTTCACTTTCAAAATAAACCTCAGTCCAGTTGTGGCTGTGGCAGTAAAAGCACATGCATACTCATGGAAATCTGCAAGAAGTATACATAGTGGTATAGAAATAATCCTGAAACTATCAAGTCTTCAGATAAACTTGCACAACCACAGATTGAATACTGTATTTGGCTCTGATTTTCCAACCTAAATATAACATTATAGAAATTCAGACTGTTCAGTGATAAGGAGTAAGAATTATTATAAGCATAAAAATAATCTCACAGAGATTAATTTAAAAGATTAGGAGTGTTTATTGTGGAAATGAACTGAACAAGATAAAAATGTGTGTAGTTAGTGAATAAAACAAATCATTCTGAAACTCTTTTTTATTCCAGCTTACACAACTGCGAAGCGTCAGATTCTGAACTGATGAAAGGAAATGTTTATTTTAGAAAGTTTATAGCTTATCTGCAAAATTCATGTTGTTCAAAGTTTTTCCATCAATTATTTTTTTGCCAGAAAATAATTTTTCGAACATGCTCCAAATGTCAGTATTTGTAGTGATTTTCCCTTTAAAGCAGAAAGACTTTACATTGATTTCCTAACAGCAATGAAGCAAACAAAAAATAATGCTTCAACACTGCTTAATTCAAGATTTTTCAACTCATTATTTCCTGATTTTTATTTATTTATTTATTTATTTATTTTCCTGTGCCTTTATTTTACTTATTTTCCTGTCATTTCAAAAGATGAAGAATTAGAAGTGTTGGAGTACAAAGATTTAAAACAGAGAAAAAATAAGCCTTTTTGGCTGTTTTCTTCCAGCATGTTCTGCCCTGCTTTTTAGAAAAGTAAACTTCTTTTAAGAAAATTTTACTTCTATTTTGAAAAGTATTACTAGAAAATATTTAACATACTTTCAGTGTGGAACCCCAAAGGAAAAGGATCACATTATATGAGGATATAAGGCCTGCCCTTACAGTAGAATTTATATGAAAAGTCTTCTGGATTATGGAGAAAAATTCCCTGTGAGTAGGTCACATTCGTTTTGCAAGCCTGGTACAAAGTCTCTGTGCCAGTTCTTCAAGAAGCAGGCACAAACTTACCATGAGGTGCGGAGATGCTCACAGAGCTGTAACTTGTTCCCTCTCCAGTGGACTGTGTCACGCACTACACAATGACTGACTATATCTGATGCCTCACCATTCCCCTCCTCTCCCTCCTATCGGTCTAACTGCAGTGGACTCTAGGAAATTCCTAGAAAATGCAGACTAATATTCTTCACGATTGAAAGTTTTCAAAACCATAAAGGAATATTAAAAGCCTTGACACTAGGCACAGTAAAAGACAGTTCCATCTGCAGCCTTGTAGCACCAGTGAGAGCACGGCTAGCACACATCCTCTATTACCCACACTGCTTCTTTTTTCCAGCCTCCAGTTCACCCCATAAAGTACCTGTATCTATGTGTGTCATTATAAAATACGTAACAACACCCGCCCATGCCATATGTGTTGCGCTGAGATCTGATGCAGACCACAAGTACAGACCCCAGATGGTGACACTGGCACAGAAAGCATGAGGGATCTGGGGAAGAGGGCAGGGCGGTGTGTGAGGGGTGGTCTGGCACTGTAAGGGTATGACCGAGCTCAGATCATGCAGAAAGTCTCCCCGGGGAAAGGCGTGCCAGTCTAGGGTGATTTGGAAAGGATTATGGGCTTTCGAGGCAATAGAAGGTGGCAGGCTGGATGCAGGAACAGAGGTTCCTCTGGGGCAAAAGGAGCGTTCCCACTCCTGCCTGAGTATGTTAACTGGGCAAACACCGTAGGACACTCTTCCCCTTTCCTCCACTATCAGACTTATGTTCCTATACCCTACCTGTTCCTGAGACCTTTTGTCCTTCCTCTTGGAAACGTGGTTCCTCCAACTGTGATTCTGCCTGTGAGTTTGGGTAGCTGTTAACGTTAGTCACACTTTCATAAAATTCTAGTAACAGCAGTCATCATGAACATTTCTGCATCTCAGTAACTATTTTTCATGTGTATATTCTTAATTTCATCATGCACTTGCACATGAACTTCACCCCTCTCTTTCCTTCACCAAGTTATGAGAAGTGGAAAAAAACTCATTATCTTCATAGAAATTAAGTGATACAATATACAGCCTGAACTATAAAATATTGAAACTTTAACATACAGCTTCCAGACTGACTAAACATTATGGAATAAAACTGTTCCTTTAGGCTTCAATAGTCATTAGATGCAACTCTAGGTATACATCTCAAATCAAAGACAGAATTGGAATTTGTTTTTCTTTTCCCAAGATCATGCTTCTCAAAGATACTTCTTGTCCAATGGAAGACTTTAATTTGTCACACTGAATTTTCATCCATAGGCCAAGAATATAAAGAGTATTTAAGGACTCCATTGTTACATTTTTCTTCACTAAAACTTCTTTAAAATTGTATTTTGGTGCCAGCTTCATTATGATTTCTGCAGTAGATTTTTTTATGGTATCTAATCAAAGAAGAGTTGGTAAAGACTATTCAGTCCACCAGTCTGTTCTTTGGCCTGTGCAGCCTTGTTCCCTACCCTACAACCTTTTCCGGTGTTTTGCTGACCATGTCTGGCATGGGTCGAGCACTGGAGACTCTACTGGTTCTGGGAGAAACAGGTCTTCATATTTAAGGAGCTTGTTTGTAATATCAATCTGAAGGACAGGAGGATTTCTTCTGGATTTATCTTTCAAATTCCTCTGTCACTGTAAAAAATATCTGCTGGCATGTACCAGGGTCTTATATTTGCTGATTCTATTAACAAATCTGGCAGCTTTATAGACGATGAATTGAGCTGCAGTCTCTTTCATGAAACAAAACACAAATCACATGTCAGATCAAGTAGTATATTTTTTCATAAATGTTTACTTCACAAACACGAAATAAAAGAATAAAAGGAGGCTTTTATTTCATGATATATGGTGATGCACACATGCACAGCTGGTGCTTGTTACAGTTAAAGTTTCCCTTAGGCAAGTAAAGGTCAGGGAAACTTCAAACATTACCAAGCAACTTTCCCGGACCAAAACACTTAACTTTTAGATTCAATTTTAAAAACCGATTTTGTGGACTGTAGAAGAGCTTTCCCTCTGCAAAGTGTTCTCTTTCCACAGTTATGGGAGGTGTTGCGTGAACTGAAATTACTGTTCCTTGTAGAAGATTCTGTTCACTAACAATCCCTCCTCGATTCAATCCTGCAAATACTATAAAATCCCAACTCTGAAAAGTTTTTCCCCCTTTCCATACCATTAATTAAACGAACTCTGACACTTCCAAGTACAAATCAATATAGCTGCAGTATAGAAGACATGGTGGAACAAAATGCCTATTTAATACACTAAATGCAGTAAGACAATCTCCTTGAATCAGCAAATTTGCTTTTGTTCCTTGTTCCACTTGATCAGGCAAATGCCCCTGTTCATCCTATATATTGTTAATCTGTCTCGCTGACCAGAAAGTTGGTTTGTTTGTGTCATCACAGCCGACAGAGAGGATGTGAGTGTGGATGTGCGTATGAGTGTGTGGGTATACACATATGTGTGTACATACAAGAGTACATATAGATGTGTGTGAATTCATGCATATACTACACACGTATATTTGCAGTAATCACGATGATGAACACTAAGAACATTTGCATATCAGCACAGATTAAGGGCAGCCTTTGTTGGTACTCCAGCAGAGATACTAGTTGGTGTCAGAGAAGCAGCATAACCATGAGATAAAAAACCCTGTCCCAGTCAGTAGGGCTCACCAGCTCCAGTGCAGTACCATTTTGACTTGACTGGTTCATTGCCACTCCTGAAGCTAATTTCCTTTTGGAGCTCACATGGTGCACAGAGTTCACACCTATGATGAGAGGAGAACCAGGACATTGTCTGAGGCAGCCCACAGCCAGATGTGTTTCCTCTCCCATCCTAGGGCTCTGTGTAATTCAGGTCCCAATCACAGTCCAGACTGAAAACAAATGGAGGAAAGGAGAGGACAAAAAAGAGACAGAACTTTTGTCTGCAGGTTTATGTGACATAATTGGCTGGAGAGAGAGAAAGCAGGCACAGAGAAGGCTGCTTTATCCACTTTTTCCTTCAGGCAGGACAGTAGCAAGTGGGAATGTTTTAGAATAAGGAATCTTTCCTGATGCAGAGCAATGGCACGTCTCCCTGTATTCAAACAAGCTTTAGATTTATTATGTGCTGAGAATAACAGGTTGCAAAGGGAGAAAAAAAATGTTTATTTCAGTGTCAAAAATAATTTCTGCCTCCCCAAACACTGTGAGAAGTATCAGATGCCATCAGAATGATTTTTCAGTACGATTTGTCTTGGACTGAACCTGTCCGTGGTTGCAGGCAGGACTCTGAACACAGCACACACTGCACACAGCTTCATATTATGTGCAGGTCTTTCAGGGACTTTTTTAATCATTTAATTAAATACAGTCATTTGTAATAGTTTTGGGAAATTAAGAGCTACTGCACCTGAGCAAAATAGTACTGAAAGCAATTACAAAAGATATTACCAGCCTTCATTTGTCACCGATTACATCAGCATCTGTGTGTTCACAGAATGAGAGTGTCCCCACATGGACTTCCCTGGGAACGATGCATTGAGGCCACCAGTCTTGCCACCTTCCTTCCCCGTTCTCCGGCTGGCTTCCACGGGTTCGGCTGAGGACCGTCTCCACGCTGCTCTTCTTCCAGGAGCAGATCCTCCATTTACTAAACCTTTCCCCCAGAAGACAGAGGGATGTTGGGAGCAAATGTGCTGTAGAGAGGCAGAGAGTGAACTTGTGACCACGACCATCTGATTATGCCAGGAATGCAGAGCAGGAACAGACAAAAGACAACTTCAATAGTTTCCTCACCTCCACCCATCTCATGAAATGTACGTCATTCTGGGACGACATATAAATGTTATTGGGACTTCGTTAGGGAGAAAAAGCCAATGGGAGGTGAAAGACTCTCACAGTTACACTGCTTGTGACCCTGCGGAGGCCTGTATGTTGGCAGAAATGCTTTCCAAGCCCTGGATGAAAACTGCTATCAAGGTAGCTTGCAATTAGTGTTATGGACAGATGAACAATAAGTAGGAGAGGAAACAGGAATTTGCTCACCTGGAAATATTGAAACTGAAGGAATAACACTGTCGTGGCTGTAGAACTGAAACAGATTATCACAGCTCAAGTGGCAAAACGGGGCCTGACAACAAGACTTCAGCAGAAACCAGGGCTGAGGACAGACCGGTGACTGGGAGAGAGAACAAGCTGTAATGTCAGCTTTTAGTTTCCTGACTTCTCTGAAACACATCTATACATTTGTCACTAAATTTGTTGAGGTTAGGTACAGTCTCAGTCACCAATATATTTTTATATTGCTTTGCTCTTCACTCTGGTACCTAAGAAACCTGTCTGCTTTTCATATGCGTCTGCAGCCATTACTTTTTTTCTTAGTTAAGGCAGAGTCTGCCTTTATGGTCTCTGTGCTCTGCAAGAAGCTTCACATACGGACACAGCCATATTCTACTACATGTACCAGCACTGTCTGGGTGTTCAGCAGGAATTCTCCTGACGTAGTTAACATAAATTGTTATTCAGTGTAGGTAAGACTTGGATAAACAAGCTCATCAAAAGCACAGGAGATGTCCTTGTGTGAGGTATTCACCATGAATTTTCTTCAGCTATTGCCAGTAGGACTAAATGGATAGGATTGCTGATCTGTTGCACTTCAGGCTTTCAGCCATAGCAGTTGCATTAAAGAAGACGCCAATAAGATGCAACTCCTTATGGCATCTGTGTGTCTCTCCTGTTTTGGCAGCAAGTATTCAAGCCATTACCTGCTTTTTTTTCAGGCAAAATCACTAATGGATACTCCAAAATTATTCTAAAGAATTACCGTTAATTCTTTAATTTTGTAACGTGTGTCTACATCTGTCCTTAGTGATTTTGCAGCTGCCCTAAGATCTATTCTTTGACAGAGAATTCTTTTCTTTGTTCTTGATTACTGCAGAATTTGTCATTAGAAAGAACATCCTTTCAAATATCTTTCAAAATTAACCTGTTTGGTGTCTTAAATAAATACCATGTAGTGGTAGAAAATACCCTGTTTGAGTTTTTAACTGTAATTGCATACTTTTAATTTTCAGAATAGTAATTAACACTGGTGATCACTGTAAAAACCTCCTAATATGATTATCCCATATATCTCAACTGTTTAGTTTTAGAAGCAATTAGAAAATGTTGAATAAAAGTTTAATCGGAAAAGGCTGATGTGTCATAAACAACATAGCTGTTTCCAAAGTGCTTGGAAAATATTCCAATTTGGTGTTTGAACTCCTGGAATTCCTGTCCACCCAACCACTCATGGGTAAACACCTCCATAGTAGTCAGTAGGTTAGTGGTAAAAGTGGAAACCTACAGTCTGACATTCCCAATTAATTCTGTCATTCAGACCAAGGTCTTGAATCTTGGTGTCCTCCATCCATGCCTGTTTAACCTAGCTTGATCCAGGAGCAGCCTTTAGCTCATGAGTTTATACAATAAAGTGCCCCATGTATGCAATGCCTTCAGGGGCAAGACATAATTTTGCTAGTGAGGAATCCCATTCATTTTTTCAGAAGACGAAAATCAAAGACTTTCTTGGCTGGATCTCATTGTACATCAGCCGTAGGTCTTCACTGGAAAGAAAGGAATCCAGGCAACAGAACAGGACGAACCATTATCTGCAGTTAACCTTGCATCACAGGAAAGCAGCCACTTAGGTGTACTCTGCAGCCTTGTGCAAAAGAAACGGCTAACCCAAAAGAAGGCCTCAGTATATCAAGTTATAAGAAAGTTGTGAAGTCTTAATAAGGCATAGAATTTACACACACTCATATGTCAGCTGAAAATCCTAAGCGGTAGGACCTTTACTTTGTCTTTCTCTCTCTGGTTGTCTGGAAGAAAATCTTTAAAAGATTTTTTTTTGAGAGAAGGACAGGAACAGCCTTGATGTTAAAAATGCTCATTGAATACAAAAAGTACCCTAATACTCCAGTTTTTGACATCATTCTTCTTCCCAAAGCCAATCAGTACCTGGGTCCAACCAACAAAAAGTGTCTTTACATTATAATAATGAAATATATTTGTGGTCTTGCCAACTTCTTTTAAAAAATCCTCAGAATATGGAGATGTTCCCTTCATTTCTTGTGCTGCCTTTTAATCCTGAAGAATCACAGAATCACAGACTGGTTGAGGTTGGAAGGGACCTCTGGAGGTCATCTGGTCAAACTCCCTGCTGAAGGAAGGTCACCTAGAGCTGGTTACCCAGGACCATGTCTAGATGGCTTTTGAATGGATTACAAAACAGAAAGACTTGCATGACTAGCATATTATTGATTTTATTTTTAGTCCAGCAGAAAAAAAAATTTTAATCTACTTGAACCTGTTATAAATTCTATTACATACAGCAAAAGACTAAAGTTTTTGCGTATTGAAAGCTTCAGCTGAAGAGAAATGCTACTCAAACTAATCTGTGGGATTGAGACCAAATTTGCATATGTAAAACTAAGAAAGTAAACAGACCTGGGACAAAAAAAAGAATCATTTTATACTGAGCTTAGTACTCAAAACCTAGCAGTGAACACTGAGTTCTTATGAGAGAGAAAATATCAAATCCAAGCAGAATGCTAGTCCATGATACTAGGCATCCTGCTTTAGGAATGGCAAAATGAGCACTTTGGCATGGCCCAGAAACAAATGGAGCTGTACTGGAGCAATGGATTGAAGGTGAGGGGCTGAAATGTGGAACTGCCATTGGCATTTGTGATATTATTGTTACACATATTTCAGGTATTCTTGACATATGCAGTCCACATGGGGCATTGTCTCATGCCAGTTAGAATCCATTAAGATTGACCAGCATTTAGGATGCTAAGAAAACCGAGTTTTTACATATATATACTTGCTCCTGGTAAATTTATTTTTAAACCTTCAGAGATGCAGAAGAGCAAGAGTCACCTTTGCATGATAGAGTTATGGTGAGTATGAAACAGCTGTAGAGTCATCAAAGACTGTAGCCACTCCAAGCCGTTTGGGAGAATTTGTAGAAGTAATTCTGCTTAATCACTGCATCATTTTCGTCCTAAGAGGAGCATGTCGTTGGGCAGTGACAAGGGAAATGAGTGCTTATTTATTTAGAAAGCCCTACACATGTCAAAAAAAATGCAGAGCAAAAGATTTTACTCTCTAGAAAGGCAGAAGGAAGAAGCGAAAGAAAGATGAAGGTGAAACAGAGGAATGTGAGTGACTGGAGCTGGAAAGTAATCTCAATTGTCCTTGTTCCTCCGCTGGACCCTACCTCTGCTGTTGACCTGGAGATGACCGGTGGGACTGAAGACAGTATACTTTTTTGCTGAAGCTGCTGGCAGTAAGTACACACAATCTGTATAAAGCTGAAATAAAGCTTTTAATTAAACTAGAGACCAGATACAGGGCAGGGTGGTTTTCTTCCTGTTTTAGTTAGAAAATAATTCAGAAATGCAAGATGAGAGAGAGTTCAGAGCTGAAAAAGTGACAAAGTACAGCCATTTCTCTGAGAGCTTTGAACTATTCATGGCCTCTGTCCCACTTGATCCACCTGTGGGAAGATGAAGAGGATGCCTTCTGGCCTCATTGCCCAGGGTGCTAAGCACCTGCCACTGCCATTGACTTTTTGCTCTTATGTGCACTGGGCTTTTTTGAGTATCAGGCTACGCTGGATGTACTAAAGCATCTCCAACTTCTCACAAAAAGCATCCCCTGCTCAGCTAATCTCTGGGATGGCTGGAGACCAGCTTCTTCAGGGCAGGGAAGTGAGAAATCTCTACAGTTATTTAGTGTGGATGTAAGTGCTCATTCCTCTGCCCTGTGGGAGCTATACTAAGGGCAGTGCTCCAAGGCACTTTGCTTTACCCTTGACATATATCTATATAAATATTTGTAGCTAGTAATGACAATAGCAGCATCTCCTTTTCTTGGTATAAGTAGGCGTTAGGCAAATAGAAAAGTACTGCTTTTTCTAACATTTTGCAGCTCTCTGCATTTTTTCATAATGCCCAAAAAGGTTATAATCCTCCACTGGAGAACATTGTGCTAGACGGGTGAAACAGCAGGGCTGAAATTAGGGTGATGTCTACCATTAAATTGCTGGTACTTGGAGCATGTAAAGTAAAACTGTTTGTTTGCTTTTCAAATAATCTGAAAAGAGCCGGCTCGTTAGCCATCCTTCAAATAATAAAGAAAATAATTTATTTTGTATTTGTTTGCCTTTCAGTGAGGAAAAATGACCTTCTCATTAGTTGTTTGTTCATTTACTGTTGTATAATGTAGATCAATTTTTAAGAAATTAGTCTGCATTTCAATCTACAAAAAAATTTGACATATGCAAAATACAAGCAGTCAATTCTATGAAGGTGACAAAGTACAAATTAACTTTGATCTATCTTTGTTCTAGTAGTCATGGGGCCACTCAAAAGCCAAATGCTGGGTTTTTTGCTTAGAAAGGTGATCTGTGTGCATATTATTCCATCATTTCAAGCAGAGGAGGGACAGTTTTCTACTGTACATTAGCATATATATTAGATCTAATCTATGCACAAGTTTTGCATTAGCCTGCGTTGATTGCAGCATGAAAAGGGCTAGTAATATAGTTCTACAATTCCAGTGTAAATGTAGTTCTACAAGTGTAGTAGTGCTTCCTACTGATATAACCTACCCACTTTCTCATACAAACTTTCCCAACATAAGCAGCTTTTCGTGTTGCTAAGAGACGAAGATGTGGAAGTTCATTTGTGATCAGGCTTTAATATATAAAATTACAAACAACCTACCACAAAGTGAGCTAGAGAGTGAATTTACAGAGTCAGGTTGTTTGCACAATTATTCATTGGTAAATGCAAATTTTTGTTAAATTACTCACCTTTGAGTGAAAAAAGAGTTTGCTACCCCAAAATATGTTGTGGGTGAGGAGTCCGCCCAGAGCAGTTACTACAGATGAATTGCTTGTGTGTAAACTCGTACACTGTAGTATGTTTTGCACATGCCCATGCCTCTACATTACAGTTTCTTATGTCAATATAATAAAATTAAAAAGGATAAGGGAAGCATTACCTAGCTGATATAGATGGGATTACCAGTATCTGAATTACCTGTTAGCACATCAAGCCCATACTCGTCATTCATAGTACACCACAAAAATTATTACGATGTCTGTGATCTGGGATGCAAAAATAAAACAACTTTCAGAAGCAGGGCTAGTGGATATTCAGTCACCCCAGAAAAGTAAACAAATGGAGTTGGCATGCAAACACACAGGAAGGATTCTCTGCTCTTGCTAATTTTGCTCCTTAAAAAGGTGAATGAGACACATCTTTTTGTTAAGGAAGTCACCACTTTATTTATATTATCTTAAATTTTCACCGACTTTCCTTATATGGCTTCTTATATGAAAGAGTTTGTTACCCCACAACAGTCAAAACTAGGGAGTAATTAGCATAATTTTTTTCTTCTGTTCATGTGTTGAGCTGGTTTGATCTGGGATAATAGGTATAATGAGAGTAATTGCAGAGCTGGATTTCAGCCCTGAGAGATCTTTTGACAGCAGAAACTGCCAGGATGGCAACAGTGCCGAGCTGCCATGAACCACCACCAAGCCCAGGCCTCCCCTGGGGCCCAGTGCTGCTCCCACAGATTGACTTCAACCCAGGCTCTTTCCACCAGCTTGAGGGATGGGCTCTGGTGTAAGAGAGTGTAACTGCAGCTTCTCTTTTTGCTGTTCTTTGATTTCCCTGAGGAACAGTAGAAACAGAATACTTCCTGGAAACCAAGATGACCAATAACATAAATGTAATCGTTTGGGAACCAGATCATTTACTAACTCAGTATTTGATACATGATAGTAGCAAGGAAAAAAAAAAAGCAAGCCGTGTGTTTTAGAGAAAACAAACAGACAAGGAAGCAAATAGTTGAATAGTTGCTAGCCCAAAACATGGTTATCTGTTACAAGACTTACATTTCCCCACTCTCTGTTGTTTCTGATCTTCTCCTTGAGTCAGAGTAGACAGTTTCACAAATGCTGATTTCAGGTAACAATGAGTAACATAATAGAGCATAATAAGATGATACCTACAATTATACACATAGACTTCTATCAGAAGTGCTCACTGGATTTAAGTTGGGCATAGTTCCATTTTTGGGTTAGATATATATTCTATTTTTTTTTCTTTCTACAACTGTACTTGTCTATAGAGGAAAAAAACCTACATTCAGATACAGAGTTTTGAAGGTTTTAGCAGAAACTTGATGCCCTGACTACCCATCTGCAGGCATTTCTATTTTCCATGTTTTGTCAGCATTATATAAAGTCCGACCATTTACAGAACAGGGCCTACCTATCCTTCTCTGGAATAACATTGCTCAGACTGCAAATGGGACTATAGAAAACATTCCAAAAATTCAGAATACAGTCTAAAACATAGAATCTTGACCTCTTTTTTTTTCTTTTTCTTTTATACACTTAGGGTAATAATAATTTTGGTGAGTCAAAATTTTTAGGAAAGGTAATAACTGTTTTTGAACTACCATATGTGAAATTTGTAGAAAAACACAGAAGAAAATAATAGATATTTTTTAGGTCTGAAATAAAAGCAGCAATTTCAAATTAGTGCTGGACTGGAAATAACTGCTCTGAGTTTAATTTAATTATGCTACTCAATTAGACAACCTGAGAGAAAAATGTGGATGGCACCAGTCAGGAAAAAGGAGATGTCAGAAAAGGAAAGGATGATAAGGTCATCATCTCCTGCGGGATGAAAAGAGAAATTAGTAATTATCACCTATGCAACACTGAGCTATTGGGAAACGGCTTGGGAAAACTGCACAAAACCAATATCTCAATTGAGTCTATGGCTTTTAGTATCTTTGGAGGTCATTAGACGGTGACAGCTATATTTTATGAATTCCTGCTACAACAGTGACATCAACAGTTCTACACAAAGTCTTATACAAAGATCCAGTCAAGGAAGTTAAGTTTGTATGACTTGACCTTATATCTAGTACCCATTGAAATCAATGGGAAGATTCTTAGTCACAAAAACCAGGGTGCTTCATAATTATGATGACGTTTATTATTGCCACTGTTGTTGTTATTACTAGTACTGTTATTATCATCATGTAGACTGTAAGCTAACAATGAGAGGATTATCCTTCTCTGAGATGGGGGCATATATTTGGCTTGGGGCCTTCACTAAGGTGCTTGAAACCAGTGAAGGTGATAGAAGCCTTCTCAGTGTGACTTTATTAAACAAACGATGCCTCACAGTTATGAATTCAAACTGATGGCTACAGTGGTTCACAAGTGCTCTCATTCTAGTTAAATAACATTGTATAAAAACCATAAAAGAAAGTGGTTTGCAAACTTTAAGTAGGTCACTTTCCCCCAGTACCTCTGTAAATTAGTATTAATTTTTTTCACATGGCAAACTGAGGCAGAAGGAGTCATTAAAACTTCTAATTCCACAGAGTAGCTGACTGTTTCCACACTTTCTGCTCTACAAGGATCTTCCCCAGGAAGGAATATAATATTTTAGACTGCTTTCCCGCCTCTCCAGCACTGCAAACTAGGGACTAGAGGCCCAAGCTCCAATCACATCCGAGATCTTTTTGTTACATGAGACCATAGTTACCCAAACCTAACACAAAGTCCCTCTCCCAAATGCATCTTGAAGAAAGGTGAACACCATGTTGAGACTGCTTTCCTCGTAACTGCTTTTCTCTCCTATCATGAGACCGCAGTTCATACAGAAATAAAGATAGCTGGAAGCCAACAAGAAGCACTTGAAACGCAGCAAAACTGAGTCACTGAGGAGAGGCTGACTTTTAACCAGCAGTTAGATTAAAATGTACTGAAAACTGTATCAGTTATTTTAAAGTGGTTGCTTTCACTAAGAAATTGAACTTTCTCAAGTTCAACCTTATGTGATGTTGTTTTCCTTTCATCAATTCACTCAGCTCCCAGGCAGTCACACAGACAAAACCAAAATTAGTCAAGTTACCGTTTTGTTGGTTAATCCAGGAATAATGCAAAACTCGGGAATGTAGGTGTCTAAAATGTTTTGAAGCTGAGGACTTTGGAAGTAAATTGCCAAAACAACTAGATGATTTTCGGCAAGATAAATCATCCAATGAAGACCTCCTTTCCCAGATGTTGCTGATATTTCACATTTTGCTGCAGGTTAACTTACACATTTTTCACTTAAATCCTCTGCTTTGTTTGTCACCACTGGCAACTCTCTCATCTCCTGTAGTCATCAGTGACACAAAGTTGGTGGGTTTTTTTCAGCTTCTCTCTTCATGTCTTTTCCCCTCTATTGCCATTACATTCTGCTGCTATTTCTTCTGTATTTGAGAAAACCAGTCATTCTTCTCTGTCCCCACCAGCAAAACGTGTGTTCCCACAACATTTTGCTTCTTCACTATGGCAGAAACACTTCACTTAATAGTGCTGTCATTAAACCCACTTCACACTCATTCCTCTCAGCAAAGGGATTTGATCCAAACTCCTTTTTGTCTTATCTGCCTCCTTCTGCAACTCAGATCCTGCTGCCTTCCATGCTTCTGCCTTTTCAGCTGATGTCCATTGCTTTCCTCCCCTCCTAAGGCAATCCTGCAGGGATTCTCAGATTATTATGTTTTCCCCAGTGTGGTCAGCTAGCTATATCCCCCATTGCTTTTTGGGGTCTGTCACCCTTTATGAAGGAAATAAAGTAGTTACAAAAGAGGAAAAAAGAGGCAATGGGGATTATGGAGAGGTAAATTCAGTGGGAAGGAGAGGACAGAAGTTTCATATATGTATAAGAACACATATGTATAAGAACATATATATATAAATGTATTAAATATAAAAATATAAATGAATCTACGTATACAAATACATCCAAGAGTCAGTGGGAGGGTTGTGCTGGGGTGCATTTTGAACTTCACCACTGAAATGGATATAACTCTTTACTTCTTTCCTCTCCGATCCTTACACTGTCCCTTCTGTTTGGACCACTGAGACTTGGGGTGCCCTTACAATGACAGCAACAAAACACCTTTCCCTCCTCACGTTTACATGCTGCATTGTTATATAGGAGAGTAATCATAAAAATAAAATTTTCAGCCCCAGAGGTATGTCAAGGAATGATTTTTGTTCCAGATTTGTTACAGACAAGCAGCTTTAACTGGCAGGTATTTCTCCTGTGCCTTCTGAGCATACTTTCGGAGCATCAAAATGCCACATACCCTGTTAATCAGTGTACCAGGTGAACTCCATAGAGCGATCACCATTTTCAGTTGATCTTATTGAGGAGAGATGGAGGAAAGAGACAAAAGGCAAAAACTTTACAGGAGGCAGAACTGTAAGCTGCAATTCTTTCACTTCAGTGCTTCTTCAGAGACCTTTTTCTATGACAGAATGAAAAACCACTGTAAAGTGTTAAAATAGAGTGATAAATTCTGTTTCCCAATTTCTGTGAGTTTTACAATTCCCAGTAATAACATATCTCAGGTTTAGAGTACTTTTCATCTTCAAAGTAATGAATTAATTGGTATTATTTTTCTCTAGGAGAATTTTCTTCTTGCCTTTCCTTCATCTCCGAGAAAACTTTCTATTTCTCTACTTTTCATTAACAGCCTTATCTCTTTCTTATCAAAGAGGAAAAACTGTGCTTGTGTCACAAATGAAGGAACAGGCACTTGGATTTCTGCTTCTCCTCTGAGATTTTTTTTTACTTAATTCTTTCCTTTTTCTTTCATATTTCTGCCATCTCTGTTCCTTTATCAGATTTTTAACTTCTTTGCTTAGCTTGTTTCAGTATATTGTTTGTTCTGCTCTCTATGCTGGTCATCCTGCTCCCCTTAATATTCTTTAGTTATTGATGTTACTTGTCTGAATCTGTCCTGGCTCACTTCTGCTTTTACTCATTCCTTTTTCCTCCCTCCCTCCCTCTTTATTTTTGCTATTAGAGCAGATAGTATGGATTCTAGGCCACATGCAGGAAAAGTGTAATTTTCTGGGGTTTTTTTGGTGAATAGACGCAGAAAGAATCTTCAGGCATATAAAAAAATTTGTTTTGCCTCCAAACTACACTTATGAGTTATTTTTAAACTATTTTTCTGAAAGTATGGATCTCTGTGAAATTCAGTGGTGCAAGGAATGGACATCGTGTGAAAAAAAAAAGCCTAACGAACATCTCTGAAAAATGCTGGGGACAAAATAAGTACAACCCCAGTGGTTTTGAGAGGTACTTTTTTGTGTGGGCACTGTTCATTTGGCTGGTTGGATTTGTTTTCTTTACAAGGCCTGTTCTTACATTTTTGCTGTGGTGGCATTATTGCTCTGTGTTGGCAGGGTAAATTAAAACTGAACACCACATTTCTCACATAACAAAATAAGGTAAAATCACTTGCAGCAATTCCCAAACAGAACTGATCACCTTTTGTGCTGAGATATGCACAGCCAAAGGAGATTTTCCTGTTTTGCCTCCCACATTTTGAGGGCATGTGCAGTCAGAAGCTGATTTTCAACAACTGGAAATGATGTTCAACTGCTGTACGAAAGGGCAAGATCGAGCCCTAGATATTTATCTCACATTTTCCATATTGCTGTACTGAATGTCACAGATAGTTAAATAGGATAGCTGTGTGCTGTGGTTTCAAAAGACACCACAAATTCCTAGCATTTCCCCAGGAAATGCACATTTTTAAAGAAGAGCTCTTTTAGAAGTTGACATACCATAGCATGTTTTTTCTTTTTTTTCTCTGAATGTCTAAAAACATCTCGGTGTTTTCTTTTTTCTAGACCAGCAGCTATGCTTCTTTCCCTCTTTCCCTTTTTATTTTTTTTAAGGTAAATGAGATATTGCCTTAGAGCCTGGGACAGGTGAGAAGTGAGCAAGGTACCCTTCTGCAGGCTCCTCTGACCTTGAGGTTTGTGATGCTGTTTGACAGGAGGGAGAATAAGCCATGAGTATGGGTAAGAGCCACTGAAGTGTAACAAGCTTCTTCCCAAAAGGCATGTACAGACAGTTTCAATCAGGCTCCAAACGAAGAGGATGCAATTTAGCACCATTCAGATGTGTAGGCATGGGGCTGTGCCTTGACTGATTCAGTGGGGTCTGAAAATGGGGCTGGCTCATTGCCCATGCTTCGGGCTGCAGCAAAGCTGGGTCGTCACTGTTGGCACTGAACTGTATAAATACATCTATGTTTATCAAGTCCTATAGCTGCAAGAACTGGGTGCAATTATTTATGATGTATATAAGAAAGGTTGGTAGTTTTGACTGCACTAAGATGAATGGGGGAAATTGCGGGGTGATAGGCCAATCTAATAATTAGATGTGAAACCACCAGAAACTCTCAGCCGTGGCTGGACACCTGTTAAACACTAGTTCCTAGTGGCAGAACAAACTGGAAGAGTCCCATTTGTCTCCATTTTATAACAGCTTTAAGAGTGGAGCATAAGAAGGGAGCAAAGAGTCATATTCATACACAGCTTCACAGATTATGTTTTCCTGTTTGAAGAGTTGCTTCTCTCTTGAGTGTCATAAAGTATGCATAACCGGTTTAGTTAAAAGCAAAATAAAATTGCTTATGAGAGGAATGAATAAAAATGCCAGGCTTATTCAGGCAATATCAGAAAAAATTATCCCAATAAACAAAGACGTTATTTTTCATATATAACAACCTTCAAATTCAGTATTCAAAATACAGTGATCTAAAATTTTAGCAAATTAGCAGAAGTCAAATTGATGATATTCTAATTCTGGAATATAATACCTCTGTTATTTTTAACTGTAACACTTTGAATTCACAACTGGAGTTGCTTTTAAATGCTTTTGCTGCACATACAATTTGAATAACAGCTTTATGTGCTGTGTGAAATTTTTATCTTTTATGTTAAGAGTGAATTTTCCTCTTTTGAGACTTCTTACAGTTGGGTAAATTGCCTAATGAGACTAGGGAGTATGGGAAGAGAAACATCAAAATAGAACTGAAGCTAAGAGGTAAGTGGTGCTTCACCTATCTCAATTGTTTAGCTATGCAATGTGAAGAGAATTGCAAAAGATTCACAAGTCCTGATTGTGGACTGTGAAATCCTGTTCTCATCTGCATTGCATCACTTCACTTATTCATGTACAGGTAACATAGAGTTCACCATTTCTCAACAACTGCCTATTCAGTACGCAGCTCCTACCAGTCAGTGCAGAGCAAATGTGAAGGGTTAGCTTGTAGGGTACTTGGAGATACATGTGAAGTGCTAGGCTGTCACGTACTTGCAGATCTATGTGGCTTCGCATAAACTGTATACCAAGTCCCTGCACTGCTCTTGTGGATACCATATGTTCATATGAAACCACTTGGCTCACATATAGTCTACTCTTTCAATAGCTAACGAGAAATTGCCCCTCTGCAAAATGAGATGCATCGTAGGGACAGAGTGAAAGATGCTAAAAGGTAGGAGATAGCCCTCACAAGTCAGTCTCTGAGATATTAGTATTCTCAGTATTTATGTATTTTAAAGTGCACAGCCAAAATGAATGACAAGCTCCATCTTTCCTTCCAGGAAAATGCCACCTTCTTAGTTTAACTATTAAAGGCTACAATAGAGATAGATTAGCATTGCATCATCCATCTTGATCTTGTGCACCCAGGGCTATGTTGTCAGCAGAGAAGAACCGTAATTTTTCCCCTGCTCTCCATCACCGTAGACTGAGACTTTACTTCTTCTCCTTTTTATATCATTTTTTCAGTATAATTCATAATTTCAGCTACTCCCATTGCTAATGAAGACAGTAGAGAGTACTGTATAGTAGAGGTATTGGAAGAAGTCCTATATCTACTCACAAGTGGGACACCTCCTGCATGGAAGAAGGAACGACTGCATTTCTCCCCTGCACAAGAGCTCAGCAGGCCAATGGAGTAAAAGAGTACAACTCTTGCAATCCCTTGTGTAGCCACAAAAGGACCAAAGTAGTAAACAACTACCATCTAGGATCCAGGTCATGAGAAATACTACCTAGCATAGCTCATATCAAGAAGCACAGAGGAGGTTACACCCTTCCACTCCATTTGCACTGAGTGGAGATGAGTAAGTTAAAAGGCAGCTCTTTGTGTTTCTTATACCGTTCTGTGATTGTTTGTTTTGCCAAAAGATGCTGAATGTTTAAATGCATTATGCCACGGTCTCTAAAGCCTATTTGCCTTTTTTGCTTTGTGTTGGCAACTCAAAGGAATATAAAGAAGCATGCAACATGCATGTGCCAAAGTATTTAGCAGGTCATTTCTGTAAGAGTAGAGCTGAAAAGTAAAACTTCTGCTGGTGGCGTGCTGCAGCCAGAACACTTACAGTAACTAAAGTGCTCATCTCCTTCCATTTGCTATAAAATTGCAGATCTTATAGCAGCAGAGGCTAGGTAGATATAGAGTGAAATTGGTGCCATTCATCTACAAATGTCAGTATAATGTTACACTTGATGTCTACATTTTGACACATCTTGCTACACCATATCATTTTTTAACATTTCTTTAACCTGGAGTATTATGGTGTTTGGAGAGCTGAAAGTGAATATGGATACAGAAAGAGAAGTCCTCTTCAAGCATACAGACACATATGCAGAATGATGGTGGCAGTAATATAATCTCCCCATTCACTTCCTATGGACACTTACAGTACAACAAATTATGTCCAAACATTTTTTTTCCATTTCATCCTTCTTCTTTCTTACCCTTTACAGATCCCTGCTTTTTCCCTTCTGCCTAGAACAAAACACTGACAGAACAACTTGTCTCATGAGCAATTTCTTTCCGCCCTGCTTTCTTTTTTAATACCTTTTGATTTAATAATTCCATACTGGGTTGCTTTGTCTGCTTTACACCCTTCTATAATGAGCTAATTAAAGACATATGGGGTCTCTTTATTATGGCGTATGGAGGCTGTTCTTCTTGCATTATTTTTTCATTTCTACTGTGAGTCAGACCTTTCTTTCCTCCCACAGTCTCCTCTTACTGGGTTGTGGGGTGGGGTTTTTTGAGATGAGGGACCGAGAAAGTTATTCTGAAGCTCATTCCCGCTTGTCTTCTCGTACTGTACTACGAGGTTCCCCAAGTTCCATAGGGGATTTTTGCCTTGTCAAATAAACTACACCAATGGTACTTCATTGTTTGGTGCAGCTCCTTTGCTTACTGCAAAAAAGAAACCCTCTGGTGCTCTGCTGAGCATGAGTCTCCTGTATTTGATTTCCAGAGGAACAGAAACAGGACAATTTCATCCTCCTTTGCAGCAACAAGCCCCAGTGCGAGCCATTTGTTCTTCCTGTGAAGAAGTTCCATGAGCGCTGTAGCTTTCTGCCTGTGCTATCTCTCATTCATCTAACAAATCGCACTGGTAAACTCTATAGGGATAGAGTGACAGATGTTTGTGGTCATACTCTTAACTTGAAGGCACCAGGGGTTTGTATTGCACGGTTATATGAACTTAATTTCTCCCTTGTATTTGACTAGTGTATTCTCCTAAGGTGAACTGAAAACCTTGGGAATCCAGAGCAGCTTCCTGGTGGAATGCAAAGAAAGTTCAAATCTTTTCTGGCATATGAACAGTATGCTGGTGGGTGTCCTTCATTTCAAGTTTCAGGCTGAAGAAAAGATCCAAAATTTGTAAAGTTCCACGTTTCAATTCACAGTCTGCTCAAGACCAAGTCATGATCTCCATCTGGGCCTTTAATTTTTCTAGATCCTTTCTGGCTCTGGAGGTATTAGAATATATCATGCAGTTCAGTTGTGCTAGGGTACTTTGAAAATTATGTTAAACTCTGTCCAAGGAATTTTCTCTGATTTTCTCTGACAAGTTTCTAACAGGATGAAGTTGACAAAAGGTGATACTAAATTAGTGTTTCCCGTCTCCATTTTCACTTTCTGTGTTCATCAGCTATGGGTGCTTCATACTTCTAAGACTAAAGTTGTAGGAGGGAAGACAAGCTTAGGAGATTAGGTGGCAGCAGGAGAAATGTAAACTTTAGCAAGGGAGAATGAGCTCTTTAAATCATCCAGACAATGGGTGAGTGAAGGAAGGAGGCATATAAAATGGAATAAACATCCACAACTAACACTGAACTCAGGAAAGGTTCATACTTGGGCTAGTGGCAGAGCTCGGGGAATCCCTGGTAGAAAGGGATACTTGAAAGACAGACAACACAGAAGATGAAGCCCTCAAACCCACCATGTTATCATTGAGTTCACACTCCATCATTATATATTTATTTTACCTATTCTATGAATTGTTTCAAGTTCTGTTTGTACAGTGTTTGGTACGATAGAACTCAGACAAAAGATACTACTGGAATGCACATGCTTAATTATAAATTTCAGTCTCAGTGGTGCTTGACTCTAAGAAGTTGACAAGACTGTAGGGATTTCTGAGAGGTCAAATCCATACAGGATCATGGCCATAGATAGGTGTCCTGGTTTTACCTAGGAGAGAGTTAATTTTCTTCCCAGCAGCTGAAATGTTTTGGATTTAGTATGAGAAGCATGTTGACCATACATGTTTTCAGTTGTTCCTAAGAAATCAAGGACCTTTTTTCAGTTTCCCATGTTCAGATAATGAGTAGGTGTACAGGAGCTGGGAGGGAGCACAGCCAGGCAGCCAGCCCAAGCTGGCCAACGGAAATATTCCATGCCATTGACATCATGTTCAGTTTATAAATGGGGGTTGGCCAGGGGACAGGGATCTGTAAGTTCCATGAGTTCAACAAGCTCTGTGAGTTCTGTGAGTTCCACGAGTCCCGCGATCACTGCTCAGGGACAGACTGCACAATTAGTCATCAGGTGGTGAGAAAAATTTTATTGTGTATCACTTGCTTTGATGATGGTGATGATGATGATGGTTATAATTATTATTGTTCCTTCCTTTGTTGTCTTATTTAAACGTCTTTATCTTGACCCGCAATTTTTACCTGTTGTCCACTGGAGTGGGGGGGAAGTGAGTGAGTGGCTGTCTGGTGCTCAGCTGTTGGCTGCTGGGTTAAACTATGACAATAGAATATATGAATCTTTCCTATTGCCTTGAGAAGTAGTATGTATTCTTTGTCACTAGGAAATTACATGTAGCAAGAACTATACTGTAGTAAGCCTGGATAATTCAATGAAATTCTATATAATTCTTGCACACCCACTCAAAAATACTCAAATTTGCAACAAATTATACTGGGAAAAAAAGTAACACAATGCCACAGATATCAGATACACTTTGAAAATTATATTTACTTCTAGAAAATTTCATGTTTCTCTTTCTTTATTATATTTAACTTAATTTTGTGTTAAGTTTTGGAGCCAATATTGGTCAACTTCTTATTAATGTGTTAGCTAATATCCCATACTTATCACTGGTTCAAAGTGAAGACTGAACAGGCAGTTTCAAACAGTAACTTTACTAAAAATATCTGTTTGCAAAGGCGATTGTTCAGTGTGCTCTTGAGATTGAGCTGTAAGTTTTCAGCACCTGGTTGTACAGCAATTATTGTGCTAAGTAGAAATACAGAGACACTAGTCATCTATGGAGATGCAGTGGCTTCCAGAGAAATCTTATTATGGGACATGCAACTTTCCTTCTGCACATACGCTGTTACTAAGAGAGGACAAGTCAGAAATTGGAAGCTATTTATAACCTGTCTTGAACAACGCCTTCTGCGAGGAGTGAGGGAACAGTAGATTTGTCAGTTTCCCTTCCCTCCACCTCCCCTTGAAAGCAAGAAGTCTTCCAATCAAACTTCCAAGTTGGTTCTTTGACCACAGCAACTTGGTAGAGCTATTTAGAAAAGACCCGTTGTATATGAACTAATGTTCTGGTCAGCTCTTATCTTGCACACTGCAGAGTCTTGCCTTTGTATCAACAGGAACGTATTTTCACCCATGCACAAGTTTAGGGTGTAATGATCAAACTAATGAGCCTATACTCAGTCTTTTGTAGTACAACTACATAAAATCATTTTCTGTTCCCTGATTTCAGCATTTTATTTGTAGCTGAAACCATGATTGATTGCAGCTATCCTAAAAACAACTTCCCTCTTCGCTCCTGAGACAGCTGTATAGATGTGTGTGTTCTGAATACCCAGTGCATTTCATATCTTCTCTGCACACCTGGACAAGGAACCTTCCTACCCCAGCAGCCTGAGTATTATAACATCTTCATATTTGTTGGTTCAATAGCAAGAATTGTGTTCTGTACCATTTCAACAGCTGAGATGAGATAAAACAAGAAATGGGAAAAGAAGAAAAACAGTAGACTTAGACATCTGCTAATACAGTTTTCCCAGGTTACCTTAATCACATATTATTACGTATGGACAGCCAGCATGGTAGCCAAAGAAGAATTGCCTAAACCCACTAATTTCATTGGGGAAAGAAATTTGGGTTTTAAAACAGTTCTTCCGTCACAGATCAAAACCAGGGTATCTTTAAAGCTAAGTAATAGAAAAGTGGCAGTAAAAATGGCATTGCGAGATACTACATTTATTCTCCCACCATGATTTCTGCATTGCATTTTCTTACTTCACAAGTCAAAACAATGACACAATGTACACAGCAATACACGAATGTCTCGATGAAAAGTTCATAATCATGTCTGCTATATTTGAGTGGTACGTGAGTTGAGGACATATAATATTGATAGATGCTTTAAACTAGTGTAATTTTACTAAATCTGGCATTTTGTGTATGGGATTATGTTGAGAGATAACGTAGCAAGAAAATCAATTTACGATCAGGCGACCTGTACATTCCTAATGTTGATCTTTGTACTGTTACTGAATTTAATTCCTGTTTAGTTCTCAGACTGCAACAAACTACAGTACTCTTCTAGTTATGTTTATATACATTATTAAATCTCTGACATTAAATACAAATCACGTACAGGGTTACCTGTTACAATTTTCCTGCCAAAAAAATGGGGCTGAATTAATAACATAGACAAAAAACCTCCTATTTGAATCCTGTTGGATTCTACAGTGCCTTCAAGGATGCTGTTACAGCGTCGTGGCAATTGGGATGGAATGCCCATGAGGTTTTCTTTTTCTTAGATTAACGTATTAAACCAAGCGTATCGAAGGGTGGAATGTGTCTATGCCTAACCCTCACCTAGAGACAGCTGAGCTAGTTATAAACACACTAATATGAGTCATAAAAGCAGTGTATCTTCAGCCACACACACCCTGAGGAAGCCTCAAAATGTGCTCGGTATCTTACAATGACGTTGTTCCTGATACCTGAGCTAAGCTAATATAAAGCTGACTACACTGAAATACAGACATAGCCTCCTGGTGCTTGTTGTAATCATGCTTTCTGAGCCCCACTGGTGGTGTCTGAATGTTCTTGTGTTATGCTGGAGGTCGTTTAATGGCCTTTCTTTCTGGTCTTAAAATCAGCGAAACATTAGAATTGCCATTTGGGTAAAATAACCAACTCCAAGAAGTTGATTCTGTTCTCACTTACGCTATTGTAACTCTGTTGCTAGACTGATATGGGAACATATACATAAATGTTGATATATTTAATTGTTGATAAATGCTGATAGATCTTTCTTTTTATATATGCTTATATATGAATATATAACTTTAATATAAATATCATATATAAATATATATTATATATATTATATATATTATATATATTATA
>Ga0065711_1000134_pt1 | contig 93140 bp, 51 predicted proteins | sample Hoacrofraction12_FD_59098 | JGI IMG/M metagenome (GOLD analysis project Ga0065711, IMG submission 59098) | Hoatzin crop microbial communities from Cojedes, Venezuela - Epithelial fraction 12 v2 (version 2) | ecosystem: Host-associated > Birds > Digestive system > Esophagus > Crop | place... | reverse complement strand
TCCTTCTCTGGAGATATTCAAGACCCGCCTGGACGCGGTCCTGTGCAGCCTGCTGTAGGTGACCCTGCTTCGGCAGGAGGGTTGGACTAGATGACCCACAGAGGTCCCTTCCAACCACGAACATTCTGTGATTCTGTGATTCTGTGATTCTATGGCTGTAGGAGCCGTTTGCTGTCCGTAACATTCCAGCATGGGCTGGGTATTGTAGCTACACCTATGTAAGCAGACTAAACATGCCCAGGAATGGTGCTGGGCAGTGAAGCCATCTGACACGGCTTGACTTACCTTTTGTTAGTAAATCTGTCAGCCTCCAAAACTTGCCTGTGCCCGTGGATGCTTGCATGCCAAGTGCCCACTGGGAAAGGCAGAGATCTGCTCGTCGTCCTGCAAGATTCTGATCCCACACCACTGTTGGAAACGCTTTGGGACATTTTTTGTTTTGCTAGGTGGCATAGACAAAAAACACGTCGCAGAAGACCAGTCTAATGATTTATCCATATATCTGACTACACACCAGAGCCTGGAAATGTTCCTGGGCAATGTTTAATCTATTAGTGTACTCATATCTTGTAGATAGTACTTCTCATCTAGATAACTTGCATGCTTTTCCTTTGAATCCAGCATGATACAGCTGGACTGGAGGAGTGTTACAGTTCTTTGGTTACAGATGAAGAAAAAAACCCACAAAATAAGACTGATCCAGGAGATCGAGAAATAAAGTTCATGTTGCTTTGTATCCATCTTCCCACAGCTTACAATGGTAACTCAGTATTTGTACGACGATGCAACATTTCTCAGGATTTTCTAGTAGTGCACACAGAACAAGCGGCACGGGAAGGTAAATGGTGCCATGGAAACAGAATTTAGGTATCGCCTAAATGAGCAGGTTGGTACCATAGTGTAGAACTAACAAAACCATATATAATAATTATATTAAATATAGTCTAAATGTGAGTGATTCTTACACAGAAATAGAAGCTACCTCAATAAATTTACGTCTGTCTGTTTTCGAAATACACACCACCCCCCAAGATCGACCTCACAGGACAGTGAAATATGAGATTGTTATTTTGTAGCACCATGCCTATGGACTTTTAGAGGTAACACATGTACTTTTGTACTGTATTTGAATACATTCTCAAGTCAGATTTCTTCCCATTCTTTTTGCTGTAGGAATAATACAGTTAGCTTTAAGCATGCTGAAAATCTCTCTCATCATCGACTTCAGTTCAGACTGAAATTGTGACAACACATAAAAGAAAAAAAATAAATTCAAATGATCCTATGCAGATAGCCTAGTCAAAGGAAAATAACTAGCTTTTGTAGTAAAATATGGATTTGGTGAATTGCAACAATTTTTTTTAGTACTTATGTTACCACCTTCTCTTAAAATTACTTCAAATGAAAAGCAAATTGTTTCCCGTATTTCATTCTTTTGTTTATTTTGCACATGACTTCTTTTTCTCCAGGTGTTGCTGAAATGTTGCAGCTACCAACAGATTTTGGTGCCTGCATGATGAATTAGTCTTTACATTGCAATGTCTTTATTGCTGGGAACATCTCTTCCTGTATGTTTGAAATTCTCCATCTAACTCTTCTGATTTATAAATAGCATCATATGGGGAAAGTAAAATTCTGCATCTGAAATAATTTAACAGGATTTAAGTTTCTGTCCCTACTGGTTTTGAATGAGTTGTCGCAGTATGCTAGGGTGTGTACAACTTGTGCCTTAGGATCTAGGAGACAAAAATGAAAACAGCTCATAACTAATAGTTGCTTTGTATTATATTTTATAACCTTTGTACTTGCAACCATTACATTTATGAGCCTGCAAGCCGAAGAGGGGCGGGCAGAGATCAGGGGAGGTGTAAGGGCACAAGGTGTGTCGGTCTGTGGGAGCAGCGGCTGCCCCAGTTGCATTGCCAGCGGCAAGCAGTGGCACAAGAGCGGGCGGACGGACACGCAGCCCTTCCATGAGCGTTGCCCGCTCCACGCTGCTCCATCTCAGCGCTGCTTTCAGCGGGCCCATCGCAGCCACTTTGGCAAGGAAGGCCTGAACAAGCTCAGAAATAGAAACTCACAAGCTGTCTGGGAAGAGTACAGCTGTATTTCACATTACAGAGCTTGAGTAGCTGAGGCAGAAAGACTGTCACTTACCCAAGGTTTCAAATCAAACCAGCAGCAAACCCAGTAATTAGGACCCACGAGTTCCTAATTCACAGCCTTGCTGCATTTGTCCAGATGATGCCACTTCACCATTCTTTTTTTTTCTTTTTTTTCTTTCTTTTTTTTTTCAGAAAGTTAACTGCAGTTGTGAATTTTAATTTATCTGGCTTTGAAAGGCCAGGGCAGGAGAGCCTCAACATGCACTGGAAAGCATGGCCAGTGATACTATCCTGTCTCTTGAAAATTGAGAATAGGATATTGAACTCAGTTTTGTGTATTAATATGAAATATTTATCACAAGAAATTTAGGGAAAAGGACATTGAAAGGTCAAATTTTCCATTATAGTCTAGCAGCAGAAAGGACAGCACAGATCTTCAGAGAATAGCTGAGGTAAAAATATTGCTTTATTCTTAACCTTGCCATGCGGACTCTTCATTTATTTCAGCAAACTGTGTCCTATTGCTATGCGACCCCTTGGCCCCATTGGCATTCACCTACAAGAGCAATGTTTCATAATTTCTACTTACTGTTTTTCCTTTCATCAATTCTTCCACACTTCGTGGTGTACTTATTTTGCATGCTCAAAAGCAGTTCTGTAAAAGTAAAATCTTTGCAAAGGGAATTATTATGTAGCTTTTCCCACTCTCTGATTCATTGTAAACAGGTGAACTCCATTTGAAAAATGTGGGAATCTTCCACTCCTTCATACCTAATAAAAGTTTTCTGCAACTTCCAGGTACCCTATCTGCAGCCTATGGTCTGGGTAAAACCTGAAAAGTGCTTTTGCAGCTTTCTGGTTGCTCAGCCATGCATAACTTATGCCTTCATATTTTTGAATCATTTCAGACGTTCAGTCAATGCTGTCTTTGACTCCTGTCCATCCTTTCCTTCCATTTTGGTCATTGTCATCAATTTGTATTTGTTCTTAGAAACGAAGGAACCTCTCACCATGAAGAAAGAGGTCTTTTATCATGAGGTTCTCTTCTAGTAACTAATGCAATGTTCTCCTTCTCTCAAGTACCCCTTCGGATATTTCTGTACCTCACAGATCATGATTAACATTTTTTTTTATTTTGCTTTTAAGGCTTTGTAGTTTGCCTTGTCCTTGTTGCTGTTATCTGTAGAGAGAGATAAGAGGTCTGGTGTCTTCTCCCTTTTGCACTGAACACTCTACAGATGAGGAAAATGTTACAAACCTGTCACTCTCGAAATAGAAGACCCCTGAGAGAGAGGGGAGATGGTATGCACTGCAAACAGAGTCATGTTCAGAAAGCAAAAAGACAAGTTCTAGTTTTTTTAGTATAGTGCAGCCTGTGTGAATCGTGAAGAGTAGTTATCAAGGAATACCAGAATAGCAGGGAAGCGAGAGTAATAAAATGAAGAACTGAAAAAGGGAGATGAATAAAAAAGGTTTGTGAATTGACCACATTTCATCTCATTTAATGTTGATGCACAGAGATGGAAAGTTGGACACAAACATTTTGTTAGAGCAGAAATAGGGCCCAAATAAGCAGTGACTCAGGTTAAGGGATGCTCTGAAAATACTCTGAGGTCTAAGAAAGAAGCAATAGGAAAGACCTGCTATTTGTCTGGTGAGCCATTTCTGATACAGAATACTATCTCCATAGTGTATTTTTACATTGGCTTAGTTACTTGGAAAATAATTTAAGCAGACTTTTGAGTTTTGAAAAGCTGTCTTCTGGGGTTTGTTTTGGGTTTTTTTTCTCACAAATTTGGTTTTACCTACACAAAACAAGACAGTTGGTATATCTGAAGACAGAAGTCTCAGGACTCTAGCTATGTAGTAAACTAAATTCTATTTTTATTGCTAATGATCAAAAGCAGAAAAACAAAAGGCAGATGGTAGCACCACCTACTGCAACTTTGTAACCCACACAGAGCCACCAAAATTCACATTAATTCAGCAAACAGAAGTCATTGCCCACTGAAAAAATGACAGGTTCATTTTGGCCAAAATTGTTATGTTGTATACCAGGTAGAATATTGGTACTAAAAGATACCTGAAACAGGGGGAAAAAAAACCCCACTTTTCGTTTTTTAAAAGTTACTTTTTTACCTTCAGATTTTTAACTGATTGTAGAGTTGAAAAGTCTTTCCAATTGCCTTCAGTTAGACTTTTAATAATTAAAGGGGAAAGGTAATATCTAGTCTTTAGTTATCTAGACAAATAAAATGGAATACAAAAGTAAGACCTCTTGTTCCTTAGATCAGACTAGATTCAGTTACATATGCTTCTTTCATGTCCTAGATACCTGACTGTCCGTTTGCATTTAGTTCTTAACTCTCGGGAAGGAGGTGGACACCATTGAATTTTTCTGTGCTACAGGGATATATTATTTAGAGTAAACAGGTAAACTGATGTCTCACTCAAGCACTGAGTTATCAGTCATCAGATTCTGTTGATTAATATGTAAGAATTGTTTAAAGCTTCTTTGGTTCTTAGACTTATACCAGTTCATTTTAAAAACACCTTCACTGTATTCAGCATTATTTTTCACCTTCTTTTTCCAGGAATATCTTTTTCTGTTTCCTTTCAGGAAAACTCTGCTCTTCTTTTTTTTCAGGAGGGGCTTTTTCTTCCCCTTTTTTTCCACCACAACACATTTTTTAGACAAGTAAAAGCTGTAACTGGACTTACGGATTAAAATTCACTGCATGAAGGATCCTGGATTTCTATTTAATTCTAATTTAACATAAACCCCCCAAAATTTTAAATTCTTCAGCCAGAAGAATTCTACCAGACTGGGTAGTTCCCATGGCAAGCCTGTCTCAGAGCTGCAGATGCTGCCTGGCCGGGTCTCCGGGCTGCAGCCATGCTCCTAAGGAACAGAGAGAGGGATCCAAGGGAAAATGAATGTTTCCTCTGATGATTTCTGGTGAAGCTTTGTTGGGATCAAAGCATCTTCATAAAACCTCTGGACTCCCGTGAACATGAGCCACAAAATGCTGACTATTTTTCTGAGCAGCATTGGCGTTAGCAAGATTTCTTTTCCGTTTTGCCATGAAAGCTTGGCTTTATGCAAGTGTTTGATTGGTGTGAACTAATTCTTTTTCATCTGCTCACGACCTGTCTTTAACCTCATACACTATACTTTTTAAGTACTTTTCAAACAAATGTTGGCCTTTCACCCATTTCAACAAATCCAGACAAAATAATACTCCATTTAATTTTGCTGATATTAATATTTTTCTCACCAGTGGTATGTGCATAAGCAACTGTTGTAATAAACATAGTGAATTTTGGGATATATTGATACGTTGTCTTATAGGAGACTCCGAATGATGAAATAGATGTAAGATCAATGGAGATAAACAATGAAGTGTTGATAGCTGATGAGAAAATCTCGAACATGTTTAGATAAATAATCCTTGATATAAAAAATGCAGTTTAAATGCCAGGGAATGTTAATTACTTACAGTTTAATGAGGAAATTAATTAAGGCACAGCACAAGTACAAAGTAAGAATGCCTGTTGCTTTTCTCAGCAGATAATTTGTAGCTTTGAAATACCGAGAAATCCAAGCTTGAGACATGCAAGGTTATTATAGGGCCTATTATTGCCTGTAGAGGTGAGTAGTGAGAACATGTTGAAAAGAAAGTTAATTTCATAAAGGAACCAGCAAGAAGAATCTGGAGCCATGAGAAAAATGATACATGTTTAAAAAGAAAAATCTTAAGAAGGAAGTCAGTGAAGTTTTACGTGCAGTGAAATCCCAGCAACGAGAGTAGGCGAGGTAAGTAAATAGAATGATGACCGATCGTTCCAATTGTCTTCTGAGAGGTTACCCCCCTATATTTTTACTTCATGGCCAGGGAAAATGGAGAAGACTGAGCAAAACATATTATTTCTTAATGTGAATTATCAACAATAGGAGAAATATATTCTTGACTGAAAATTCTGGGCTAGTTGTGGGAAGGCTAAGGAAAAGTCTTGGTAGTTGTGGGAAAGGCTCTTAGGATCAGGGAGACTGTGACAGTGCCACATAAGTACTCCTACAGTGGGATGTCTGAAATGTTTCAGACAGGAAGGATTCTAATAACCTGTTACAAATGTGATGCTCCTGCTGAGTTTGCTGACTAGAGATTTTTCCAGTTTGTGTTTGGCAAGCAGGCAGTAGGTTTCTGCCACTATACCTGTAAAATTTATGTCTGATAATCTGATGAATCATGACGTAAGGAAGTTTTATTTTTCAGCCAGGTGTTTTCCTTTCTGTAGATGTACCATATTCCTCCTAATTACAGTCAAATGGACAGAAGAATGGCAAGAAGAGTAGAAGCAACTAAGGGAGGCAGCAGTGGCTACTTGGGAACGAGTCCCAGAGACTCTTTCAGAGAGTTTATAAAACACTACATAATATAATCAGCAAAATAAAAAATCTACAGCACTTTTCATAAACTACAGACTGAAACATTGAAATTACTTTTATTCATACTTTCACATGTTCTATTTAGTCTTAGATGCATCTCCAGGGGAGTCTGACTCATGTAAATGGCAATGACTATATATGCCAATTAATGATGGCTTTTGGATTCAGTACATATTGACAGTGTAGCCCTACGTTGCCACTCCATTTACATGTCCATTTATTTACTATTAATGGTATGTTAGTGAGTTCATTTCCAGAAGTCTTCTGTGTATATTGCCACAATATTTACTTTCCAGTTACACGAATCGAGTCATTATCCATGCAAAAGCAATCTGCTTCTTGCTTATGCACCCAAATGTTTGTTTCTTTGTTGTTTTTATTAATTTTTCTAATACTATTATTCATCCTTGAAGTTATTATTTTTCATAAAAAAAGACCAGGGTGAAAAATTCTGTGGCTGTAGCATTTCCAGGCTACATCAGGCTGTCCGAACTTTCATTTGAGGGCCTTGCTGTCCCACATTGTGCAATTTCTTCATGAACTATTTTCAATACTAATAATTCTTCTATAAAATGTTGGGAACACTAATACTACCATACTACTAGGAGTTATTAGTAGAAGAAGTCTGGTATTAGTTAGTTCTTTCATTACTTATATATTAAATCTAGCATTGTAGCATCAGGAAACCGTGAGCACAATGCACACATATAGAGATGCTGTAAACTTAGAAGACTAGTGTTTATAATCCATAATCCCAAGATGATCAAATAACAGGAGTAGTAAATACAACACACAGAGTGAGCAGATACCATGTCAGTTCTGTTTTTGGGGGTTCTTTTAATGGAGTTTTGCTCATTGATTATAACTTTTAATTGGAGTTTTGAGGAGAACAGAGATGTTGCCAAGTGAGAAACCAAACCAAGGAAAACAGCTGGGGATGTTTTAGAGGCTCCTGGGTCTGCCCGAAGCTGGTTTCGTGTGTCAAGAACACCAGTAGCATAACTTAGTGAATGGCAAGGCAAGTCCCATCATGCTGCCCTGGACAACTTTATCCATGGATGTAGTTATACTGCCATCAGGTGTGATTTCCATTATTAGGTCTGCAGATGACTTCATGTAGCTAGCTCCAGTACTGATGGCAACAAAGCTGCTGCTGTTTAGGCTTCAGTGAAGGTTTTACCAGGACCGTGTGTATGTTCTTAGTGGCTAAAGCCTGAGTTGCTATTGCTTAGCAACTGTTGATTTCTAACCAGATTAAAGTTACACATTCTGTAATCATTCTTAATAGACAGGCATATGATATCGAGCAAGTATGTGTAAGAACAGAGGGCCTGAAGATGGACATAAGCAGTTAATCAGCATGTAGGAGACAGATAACTACAAAATGAGCTTAATGGCATAGGAAGCCCTGCATTCGCTACCTATATGATGCAGTAAATTCTGGGGTGGGGGGGAACAGAATTTGAGTATAACGTTTAGTGTCTTTCTGTCGAAGCATTCCATGTCATAGGATCATTATAGAATCATAGAATAGTTTGGGTTGAGAGGGACCTTAAAGATCACCTAGTTCCAACCCCCCTGCCATGGGCAGGGACACCTTCCTACCAGCCCAGGTTGCTCAGAGCTCCGTCCAACCTGGCCTTGAACACTGCCAGGGAGGAGGCAGCCACAGCTTCTCTGGGCAGCCCTGTTCCAGTGCCTCCCCACCCTCATAGTAAAGAATTTCTTTCTCATATCTAATCTAAATCTGCCATCTCTCACTTTAAAACAATTACCCCTTGTCCTATCAAGGTGTATTTTGGGTTCCATTTCTTTAAAAGGTGGCCAGTTTTAGTCGCCGGTAATTCCCTTTTTATCCATAGACCTTAAAACTCCAAATAAAAGTCCTTGGAGAAAAGACCACCTCTCCCCACATTTTATGGAATGAGCTGTAAAATAATATCCTCATATTTGTGCATCTGGGTAGTGCTAATGATGGTGATACAAAATAAGTCCGGAGGATATGCAAACAGGGACTGGTTTTATTTTGAGTATTGAACACTTGCTTTGTACTGGACAGAACAGAAAACAGCTTTTCACTACCACAGGAATTTTCAGGATTGCAGATTTTCAGAACCGCAGCAAAACTATGTGATGGGTTGACCTCAGCCAGCAGCCAGACACCCACGCAGCTGCTCGCTCACTCCCCTCTCCCACAGGACAGGGAGAAAACAGAAGGAGGGTTAGAAGACCCATGGACCAAGGTAATGACAGTTTAATAGAGAAAGCAAGAGCTGCATGTGCAAGCAAAGAAAAAAAGAGGAATTCATTCACCACTTCCCGTCAGCAGGCAGTTGTCCAGACACTCCCTGGAAATCAGGGACTTGGTGCTCGGAAAGTTGGCTTGAGAAGACAAATGCCATAACCACAAACAATCCTCTTTCCCCCATCTTTCCCTGAGTTTTTATTACTGAGCAGGATGTCGTATGGAATTTCCCTTTAGTCAGTTTGGGTCAGCTGTCCCAGCTGCATCCCCTTCCGTAAGGGTGGGGAAAGAGAAAGCCTGGAGGCTCCGCAAGCACTGGTCAGCAGTAGCCACCACACTGGGGTGGCATCAGCACTGTCCGAGCCACAAATACAAAGCACAGCACCATGTGGACTGGCATGAAGAAAGTTAGCTCCATCTCAGCCAGACCTAGCAGAAATGGAAACGTTTCATCTTTTTTTTTTCTCTTTTTTTAATGAAAAGCTGAAGAAGCATATGGCCAATGTTGTCGATATGAGAAACCCAACACGTTCTTGTGCTTTTTATACTCGGCATTACTTGACATTACTTGACTTTTGGTGTGCTGAATCAGCCTCCCTCTGTCTTAACGAATATTTACTTATTTAAATTAATTTAAATAGTTCCAACAGAAGAAACTTGGAAAGGTCAAGGCCAGATCATCAAGATACTTTAAGTGCTTGATCAGTGTGAGGGACTTGCTTTCTAACCCCAAACGCTTATCTGACCCAGATAAAGTAGCAGCTGACAGCTGCTTCTCCTAGCCTGAATCAATGTCAAAATTAGCAAGTTCTTCAAAGGCAGACTTCCTTCTCTCTTTGTCTGGAAGAGGAAGCCTTCATCAAAATTGATATCTTCCTGCCAAAAACCTTAGGTCTCAATGAGATGATATTTTCTAAGATGAAGAAAGAAAATAAAAGAAAAAAACCACCCAAGCAACAATAAAAAAATCCAGCTTCATTTATCCATCAAGGAGTAAGTCATGTCAAAATTCCTCAGGAAATCCACGAAGTTGGGATACATACCACAAGGCATGCGCAGAAGCTATATTTTGAGTAAGAAACTGCAGCTCTGTGTACAGCACAGAGCGTAGCCATCAGTGTACCCGGTAAGTGATCATCTGCACTCATGTCTTGTGGGAGATGATTCCACATAGAAGAACTGAAGGTGCAGCCATCAACTTTAACCCATTAAATGCTTTCAATGCTAGAAGCTGATGGCTGGAAAGGCACTGATATGTGCTGCTGATCGACGTCTTTGTGCTGTATTTACTTTTAGCTGCCACTTTCACAGAGTCATGTTCTTCCTGCCATAGATAAATAAGTGGTGTGTTTTCAGTGCCTTTCCTATTTTCCTTTGGTCTGACTCAAACTAAAGTTTAACCAACTGAAGGGCTCGTATGAACAGACTGCATAATTCAACTCAAATTGGCTTTTTGCTTAGAGTCCGGAGAATGAATACAAAAAGTTGTATTACTTTCAAAATAAAGTCATTAGTAATCATTAAAGCAGAAGTCAAATGCAGACAGCATTACAGCTGCATAAAAAAATGGAACTGGAAGTCAAACATTACTACTAATCACTGCCATTGTTCTGAAAGAGCAGAAAATAAGCACTGATTTAAACTCATTTTAAATCCCATTACTGGGAGACCAAATTGCTAAAAATGTGGAGGCCTTACTCATGGATTTCTGTAGAACAAAACCAGCTTTGCATTCTGAAACACTCAGAAATGTCCTTAAAAGATAGCAGAGTGACAGCCTAGGAACCATTTCCAATTGCATGGGTGAATAATGGGTGTGTGGAGGCAAGATTCCCAGTACTGTCTTGCTGATATGACTTGACTCTGATGGGGTGAGAACCCAAGCAGCTGACAGGTTATTTTATTCCCCTTTCACTTTGATTCTGAGATAGCAAAAGAGAGGTGAAAGTTTTGTCGTGATGGACACCTCTCCTGCAGGAATTGACAGTATTCACTAATTCATTTGCAGCCAATGAGTGTTGCTACCAGCCTGGGCTTGATTTAAGCAGTGCATCAAAATTAAAACCTCAACATTCCATTTGCAGCTCCCTGACCTTTCTGGTGGCCCTACTCATGACTTTGAATAAACAAAGATATGGAGAACCAAAATGGGCCCAGCAATAATCATTTGTTTTCCATTTGTAATATGAACTTGAAGACTCTTACACAAGCCTTTCTCCTGCTTCCCTTGAAAAAGAGTCTTTTAAATGCAGCTGTGGCTGAAATACTGCATGGCTACATGTAACACCCCAGTGAACAGCAAATGTTTATGGATGTCCTAAACAGTTATTAAAGTAAGATTGTGCAAAAAATGGATTGCTGTTGGAAGATACTGCATTCAAGATAATGATACTGCCCAAAATGTACCTGTAAATTCAATGGTGTGTTAGTTCCCTGTATATTTTCTGTCCATGATGATCAGATCAAGGTGAGCCCTGCCACACCACTGTGTTGCTGTAGCTTAGAAAGTGATCGCGTGTTTGCTGAGCCTTGGTAGCTGAACTTGTTTACACAGTTATACTATTAGCAAATTGGAGCTAGTTGCAGGTACTTTTGCCCCCAGGCTATGACTTAACTAATTTGACTTACTTTACAGGCAGATGGATATTTACATCAGCACAGCTAATATCCTTAAGCACATTAATCATAAAAAATTGATCAGATATCTAAGCCATTATTATTAAACACTTTTTTTTGTTGAATTTGTAGGCTTTGTGAGTTCTTCCAAAGAACAAGCTGGGGGTACTCTTGACCGTGCATTGTTGCCAGGGCAGGAAAAGGCTGGGCCAACATCTGTCCATACTACCTCTGGTGTATTGCAGACACAAGAGTAGAAAGAGCCCGTGGGCATAATTTCAGTGACTTTGTCTTTGCATGGGTATGGGTATTTGCCCACCTACAGACCTCAATAAGAAATTCTTCTCGTGAACAAGGTCTGGAAACTATTTTACTTTTGTAGCTCAAGTAGGATTAGCAACACCTAAACATGGAAGAAATTTAGGTCATCCCCCTTCTGGTGGAACAGCTACAGACACAAATGCAGATAGGGAGGTGGCCTGAACAAACAGCATCTTTGCTAAGCGAGCAAATATTTGAGTTCAGTTTCTCAGTTCGTTTTTAACTGACCATGACAGTCTGTCTCAGTGTCATTTTGCTTTAAGCCATCAGCTGAGGAAATGAGGTGAAGAGCCCAGCCACTCAGCACTCCCCTTGGTCCCTGGAGAGGTGGGCTGGACAGTGATCAGTCCAGAGCTGCCAGCTCCTCTCTATTAACAGTAGAAGACAAAGGTGCCCAGGCTCCAAGGTGCTTCAATGAAAAGCCTTTGCTTGGGAAATAAAATGAAAAATTCATCTCTTTTGGTGAGATCAATCCAGTGAACTTTAGGATTAAGAACTGGCTGAGCATCTGCACACCTTTTTGAAACATTCTAAATATTGATTCTGCCCACCCCGCAATACACAGCTTGTCATTTTCTTTTCCAATTTCAGTGTCCACACACAGAATTGATCCTCCCTCACCTTCGTTTCTGTTTGTGTTACAGGGAAAGTCCAAATAACCCAGCAGCTGCACAGGTTGTAGTCGAATGTCACAACTGACAAACAGAAAGTTTCACCTCAGCCCCAGTATAATCGGTTTTAAAATGTAATAAGTCAGTGTGTCTGTGTATCCCAAGCAATCACAGAAATACGTGCTATATATGACACTGTTTCTAGAGCAACCAGAGAGGACCCAAGGAGGGCTGCATCCACTGTGCAGAGTGCTAAACAAATGCGTTAGTGAGAAAGCTCTCTGTGGTGAGGCAGCTGGCAGAAGCCTTTTCTGCGTAAAGAGCGACCTTCCTGAAGCTGAAACTCCTTATGGGTCAGTTCCCAGCAAATTCCTTTTTTAAGTACACATGTGGGGGGAAAAAAGAGATGTTCAGTTGTTGAAGCACCCCATTTTGACATTTTTAGATGTTCCATTTTCCAAGCTTGAACATGTGTTGCTTCAGATCTCTTTTAACTTGTGAAAAAGGTCATAACTTTATTGAAATATTTTGAAAAAGTAGAAGTTTCTTTCATTTTAGATTGTCTCTTAACAATTTTACTAATTTTAAGCTAATTCTAAGTTGGCATTTTTTAATTTGTAGTTGAAAATTGCTGTTGGAAAGGGGATCAGTTTATTTTCTGTTTCTAATTACTTGCAGTACTTCATTAATCTTGTGGTGTAAATAACTCGGTAGAGCATAGAGTTGGGAGTACACACACATGCACAACATCTTCAGGCAAGCTTTAACCTGTGACATGTTACTTGCACCTCAGCAGTATTATGGCTGAGGTTGGAAGGAGAGGAGGAAAAGAAGAAAGGGAAGACAGTTGAGGGAGAGTTAAAAGGGAAAAGAAGAAAAAAATAGAGCAGATCTCTGAAGGAGGTGGGAAAAAGAGGGACATGGGACAAAGGAAGTGGTTAAAGGGGAGAAAGATGGAAGGAAGAAGATGAGTGAGCAGGACTTGCATTGAAAGTGCAGTGTAGAGGGCAGTGTAGGAACTAATGACCAATTGCTGGAAAAGACATTAAGTCTGAGGGATGGATCTGAGCCGCTGAGCAGACAGTAGTATCCATAGGATGATGAAAATATAGGACAAAGAAATGAGGCATCCTGATCCATCAGGCTTTGCCTGCGACAACTGCTCAGGACTCGTGATTCTTTCTAGGAAAAAAACTTGTTTTGGTTATTGCTATTTTTGAGGAGCAGAAATGGCTTGTTTAAAAGGTACTGGCATTCCATATCTGCTTAAATTGCCAAAAGGAAGCTAAGTATTATGTTTTATGTAATCATATTTACTAAATGAAAAAACCCATCAGCTGTCAATCATACCACCCCAGCAGTTAAGCGTTCACAGAAATCCTCACCAAAATTAGCTTGTGTAGGAATTAATATATTTGAGCTCTCCCTTTGCCCTCTTTTCAACCTTTCACATACAAAAAAACCCATACGCATCCCATCTCTGGTAATACAGAGCTGCATCATCTAACGTCAGAAGGCCTTACTGAGGGTTCTCACAGCTATAGCTACTAATAGTTTATTTCAGTTTTCAGTGGAACTGCTGACTTTGCCCTCACATCCCAGCAGAGTCAAAGGTTTTTCATGCTAAATGTCTCCTGCTGTGGTAAACCAGTGACCACTATGACTCATCATATATCCCAGATCAGTGTAACAAATGCAGTTGTTCTCTAATATTCAAAGACCTTATTTATTGAACATTTGAAAGACGGGGACAATGCTCAGACCTTTTGCCCTACCGTAAAACAAAGCTGTAAAAACAGAATGCCACGAGCTGCGAGTAATAGTTGTTGTAGATCTGGTTATGGTTTTTATCCAAGAGTAAAGTAAATATAGTGTGAGAATATCTAGCTTTAACCTGAAAATTCAAAGGTTGCAAAACCTCTGTTCTGTCAAATGTAGTTTAACATTAGAGATATCAGTTGTTTTCAAGGAGAGTCTTAAAGAAATGCTTTTCCTCAAAGCGCATTTGAAAAATATTGAAAAGACTAATTGCATCTACATTTTTTTCTAAATGTCTCTTCTATTTTCCTTGTCTGTGCGGAAGATAGAAAGAAGATCATTAAGTGTCTAAACCCATTCAGTAAGACAAAGATCTTGTGTTTTCTCTTCACAAACCATGAAAATCCCGGGACATTTTTTGTGTATTTCTAGGAGAGGTATAAGACAAATTTTCTCACTTGTATCCTCCTCTCTCACTGCTGGACTTTGTCCTGTACTTCGTCCTGGCTTTCTTCCTCACTTTGGTCTCTTTTAAGTAAGTTTTCATATAAATTCTTCAGGTATTTTGATAGATTCATTAAGCATTTTACTTCTCTGACACCACAATCGAGCCTTTGCAATCATTCTGTGTTCCTGACCTGCATTTTCCATTTACCCTCTGCCAGTGCCCAAGACAGACTTCTTGGACCTTCTCAGGTGTCCACTGTGGAGCAGCTGCAAGTCCTTCCAAGAGCTGTCAGCAGGTGGAATATGAGTGCATACAAAAGCCATTTGTTGCATTTTACCTAGGGGGGGGAAGAAAAGATGGGTTCTGATGAGCTGTGGGAGGGAGGAGCTAAAGGTTTTCCTGGGGTATCCAGAAGTCTTGGGCTCACAGAATAAGGGTCATTATTCACAAAAATTAGCTAATATATTCTTTAATATTCCCACTTTTTAATATAGAAGATTTGGGATTCATCTTACAGATCCTGAAAAGCAGTAAAAGGTAAATGGCTCATTCAGGAGCTTGGCACAGTCATTCAGCTGTGAAAAATCAAGAAAGAAAGGGTTTTTAGCAATTTCCTAGGCTGTTTAAAGCACATGATCACATTTAACCGTGTCTGAACAGAATGTGTTATCACTGGCTCGCTCTTTTTACTTGCAGTTATTTGTTAATTTTGATAGGGAGAGGTAGAGTTAAGTGAATTAGCCATTTAAATTCTAGAATGAGTGAGAAGTGAATCTGCTTTAACACTCCACAGCACCTTTTTGCATTTATTGCTTGAAGTGGGGCAGGGAAGAGAAACTTGTGGATCTCTGGGCTAAAAGGGATAAGGCAGCTCAGAAAGGCTTCCAAGGACCAAAATGACCCTGACTGGCTCACAAAAGGCTGCTGTGGGGAACCAAAGTCTTTCAGGAAGACCACCACAATATTGCTAAGGCAACCCGTGTTTTGTGGATGGTTTTCAGCTGCCAAAATCTGGGAGGTGGGAGTTGATGCTACCAAGGCCAAGATGATCCCTGACAGCTTCTGTGATCCCCTGCAATATATTTCATTTTATGCTTTTTCCAAGATAGGACCTGAGGGATGCAGCCAGCTTCCTCTCCTTGATTTAATAGGCTGTGTGCCTGGCTACTCTCTCTGATGGCTAAAGCCTGATTTCACAGTCCTGCTCTCTGGAACTATGCTGTATAAAAGTGGATGGGCTGGATGAAAGCAAGAGACCAGGAATTCCTTGGTCCTTCTCTTTGGGGGGTGGGGAGGGTGATTGTTTGGTTTTAGTGGTTTTGGTAGTGAACTGAGCTAAGTAAAATGCTGGGACTCTTCAATATTTACTAGATTAATATGTAAAAGAAATGTATTTGTGTTTGGCAAGCCAAACAAATTGTCTCTCTTGAGCACAACTTAATATGAATAATGAATTCTCTGAGTTCTGAAATGGGCAGATGAAAATATTGAAAAAAAAAAAAAAGCAGAAAACAAAGCAGGGAAACACATCATGCCACTAGAAAAACCCATACTGTAAAGCCATTTGAATTTCTGGCTGCTGTGTCTGAAAATGGCATAGCAGAGTAACAAAAATGTACAGAGAAGAGTGAGAACGATGGTAAAAGATTTAGAAGGGCTTTGCATTACTAAAATACTAAACATTGATTCCTTGGTTTGGAAAAGAGAGGACTGAGGCAGGTATGTGGTAGATGTCTACACAATTATAAATGATATGGACATAGTGAATGGGAGTCGATGATCCATTATTTTTCACAACGAAAGAACTAGGGGCACCTAATTAAATTGTCAGGCATCCTGATAAACAAACTAAAAGGAAATTCTTTTTCAAATAAAACATAATTAAATTGTGAGGTTCATTGACATAAGATGCAGTAGAGGCTCGGAGAAGATTTGATGGATCCATAGAGGACAGATCCATTGGTGGCTATTAAAAACGATGGTCTAGATTATACTTCAGTCTCAGGAAGTCTTTTAAATGCCGATTGTGGGAAGTTGGAAAGGTATTCTAGGCAATCTACATATTTGCCCTGTTTCCAGCAGCATCCACTTTGAGCCAGTGCTGGAGACAGCATGCTGGGATGAACAGATCTTTGCCAGATCCATCAGGAACGTTTTTATGTGTGTGTGTGAGAAAAAATAAGAACAAAAAAAAGAGAGGGCATGATGAGAAATACACAAGCAACTTAATTAAACGACTTCCTCTTACTGTTAATACTTTTCACACAGGCCTATTGCAAAGGAATCCTCAATAACCTTAAATCTCCTACATCGTCTTTAATTTTTACTTTAATCAGAACTTTTCCAGCCCTGCTGTGCTTCTGTGTATTTGTTGCTTACCAGCATGCTATCAAAACAATGCACAATAATATTGTATTTGATGATACTGCCACCAGGGCTACATCTGTAGTACTAAATTAAACAGTGCCAGAACAAAGGCCCAACAAATAGGAATTTGACTATTTATAATCTTGGTTAGAGAAGTCCTTGTCTTAGTTTTAAGTTTGGCCAACTAATTTTCACTGTCCTGAACATTCCCAGGCTTGACTAGGGAGTTACCACATGCAGGGGACCATTCTGAATAACAGTTTGGATGGAGCCAGCCTGTTCTTGAATATATAGCTAGACCATGCCAGTTGGCCTCATGGCCAGAGAACAGGCCTTCACTATGCCTGATGTGCTATATAGATGTTTTAATATTATCATAGAATCATAGAATTATTAAGGTTGGGTAAGACCTATAAGATCATCAAGTCCAACTATCAACCCAACACCACCATGCCTATAAACCATGTCCTGAAGTGTGTTTTTTGAACACCTCCAGGGATGGTGACTCCTCCACTTCTCTAGGCAGCCTGTTCCAATGCTTGACCACCCTTTCAGTAAAGAAATTGTTCCTAATGTCCAGTCTAAACCTCGCCTGACGCAACTTGAGGCCATATTGATTGGATGTAACCTCTTGGAGATTGGGTGAGAAAAGGAATAGGTTTGCCACAAGTGATTTTGGCCACTAGGGGAAGGTCCAAACCAAGGTGTCTCCCAGGAGGGGTGAGGGGGCCATAACGGCACCCAGGCATACATGCATTTGGTCATTTCCCTTAGGATCTGCCTAATGACAGTTCTCAGTGATACGTACCCTGTAGCAGACTGGGAATATCTTTGGCTAGGGTCAAAGCCCACCTGCAAGAAATGCTGTAATTGGATAGCAGGCTAATGGACTTTGAGGTACAGGAGACACCTCTTCTAGATCTCTAAGCATCTCTACTCTGGAAGAGGCAATTTCGTTTTCTCAGATCATAGAGTGATATTGTGAGATTCCTGTATTCATACTCTGGACACATTTTATGCTCTGTAATTATGTGATCAAATGAAGTTGCACCTGCTGTTTAATCCAGACATTTTAGGTCCTGTGTTTTCTTTCATCTGTTGTCAGAGTTAGTGTGCCAGGTGCTATGTAAGACAGAACTAGAAGAGCAGCAGCTACCAGAGGGAGCTTACAGGCTGAAAGAAAAGCACACATAGGAAAAAATCAGTGGGAGGTCCAGAGCAGGCCAATAATAAATAAATTAAAATCCAATAAACTGAGAAGTTCAATATCAGTTGTAGTTCAGTCTTACTCTCATATTGTGATGGAGAATGCAGTTAATTGATTATTAGTCTTGCTGATGTGAGCCTTTTAAAGTATATGAGCAACAAGTCCACTGAGACTGGGGGTCATTTTGTGGATGGATAGGTTATGGAAGATGCACAGTTTGGAGATGGAAACAGCATGCCTGGTTGTTAAGAGCAGCACAAATGCATAAAAAATGAGGGCTGACATAGAGGCATATATTGGTGCAAGATTTTGCAGGTGAAGAAGAATAATTTAAACTGATAGGTCAGGCTCCGAGAGTAGATTGAGGGTTTAAAACTGAGATGATAAAATTTGAAGGATAGGTAGAGTGATTATTGAACTGAGGGAAAGTAGTAATATCAGATGGTTTCTGTGCGGTGATTGTCAAAATGCTCACTTAGACTGCAGGCAGACGGTAGGGAACAGGATAGAAGAGAGCGTGTGTCCATTAGTTCGTACAAAAACTTCGCTTCCCTGACCCAGAACACAAAGTAACATCCTACTGACCCACAATCCAGTACCAACTGCAGCTCAGGCACCATGAAAAATTGACCCTCAAAAGATTAGCTGCATTGCCTTTATCCAAGTTTTTCACATGTAATTCTGTGGCTTTCAGCAGTTTTATTTTGGATTTATGTTGGGCTGTAACTTGCTCTCTAGACACAGAGAAGTGGATAAAAGAAACTAAGGCTCCCTCCATACTTGTAACTCATCAAGAACATGCGACATGCCTGAGCAATGGCAGCAATCATCCCTACCACAGCACATGCCCTTGCCCAGATGTGGCCCATGCTCACCAGCGCTCATCTAGGTAATGCCTCCTTAACAGGGTGAGGAACAGCCGGGGTGACCGCCTGACACACATCCAGCCTGTTCCAAGGACAGAAGCTGCAGCACGCCAGCTTGATCTCGGGTGCTGGCCCTCGTCATTTCCCACTGTACATACAGTAGCCTCAGGGCTGAATGAGCCATCTGGATCTGTCAAGCTGGTTCCAGCTCAGCAACGTCTCCTGAGGTTTCCAAGCTTAAGTCTTGAGAACTTCAGCTGTGAAAGGTTCCTGTCACAATCTTGAGTCTCATCTGTGCAGCATTGCACTGGAATGCATGACAGATCCATCACAGTTTTAAAAAAGAAAAAGAGATACTAGTTGTAAATGGCAGTTTGTGCTCTCCTATTTATGCAGATCACAGCATCATTTTACTATACATTCAGCTTTCACAGAAACAGATATCTCTGTAGTTTTGAAGCCTGTCATTTTTTGTCACTATTTTGAGCCCTGTTGAGAGTAAGACTTCTCCCACTATTTTTCAGTTTCAGTTTCAGAGGCATGTGTTTGCATTCTATTTAGACCAGTCTAAACCAGTAGTTTGTATGTTGAGAAGGGATTTTAACTAGCAATTGTCCCCTGTCTGTGGATTGTGTGTTCCTTACATTGTTTAAAACCTTAAATTGTAAATCATCTTATTTTCATAAATCCATCTTTGTTTGCAGTTCATTGCCCATCGAAATATTCCATGCTAAGACTACTGTTTTCCTCTGTGTCCACTGGTGTAGGACGTTCTACCTGTAGGTCCAACTTGAGCAAAGGGCAAGGTGAAATATTATGCATCTATGAGACAGAGGAGGTGAATGATGTAAAATGAATGCACGCATTTTATGACACTTGAATTTCAGCATGCGTGAGATTTCTATGATAATCTGCCTGACTTCATTACCATGAGATATGAAGGTTGCTGCTGTGCTCATGAATGAAGGATACGCTTCTCGTTTCTATGGTCAATAATAAAGACGGTAATTTCTAGGAAAAAATGTGAACTGAATAAACAAAGACCATGTGTGTCTGTTGTTGAAGGAATAATATGACTTTAAAGCACAGTTCATCCTCATACAAAGATTGTCTTTGCAATACTGCAAGAGCCACTGAGGCTTTAGATTAATTTATGCGTCATAAGTGCAGAACACAAAAATCGAATCTTTTCCAGGGCTGAAGGAACTGACAGTAGCCTTCTGAAAAGACAGTCTAAACAATGAATTAATGATGTGAATAGATATGGACATAAAATATAAAGAAATAATAAGTTCTCATGCTTAGGAAGTAAACTAATCACTAAGAGCTGCTCGTATCCCTCGTTCAGACTCATAAACCTAAGGGAATCAAAAAGGAATTCTAAGTTCCTTTGAAATATTTGCAATTGACCCTATTCAAAACAGAATACAGCTTTTTTGCAGGATGGAAAGTCTCACTTTTTTGTGCTCTCTATAGGCTCTTCTAGACGAGAGGGTCACTGACACTAACAGATGTATTCATATAGGATAGCTACGAGAAAGAAATTAAATATAATCCTAATTCTACTGGAGAGTTGAGGCAGAAAGATATTAACTGAATTGTCCAAATTTGCACAGGAATTCTTTCCGCAAAGTCAGAATCTGACTTATGGATGCTGTCGCACGACGTTTCCCTTTTATTTTGGAAAGGAAATTTATTTTCTTTTTTTTTTCTCAAACCCTCCAAACCAATAAATGTTTAATCCAGTTTATCTTAGCTCTAAAATTTTAGTCTAGTTTTGGGCAGAGATTGGGTGAATAATGCTGATTTCTTGGAAGGAAGAAATAATGTTATGCATTTTATTTTCTTTGATAATTCTGTGTTTCTGAATATATGTACGTGATATAACTTTGGAATAAATTAATAGCTTCTTTTTCAAAAACATAAAACTACAGTGTAAATTTCAGTGTAAATCATCTTTGTTATGAAATTAACAGTAAGATCTCCTAGTTACTTACATGAATGTAAAGGATTCTTCAGAATACTTTTGTTATAACTTTCATTTGATTCGGTGCTCCTGTGCAGCCAAATTAGAGGACAGGCTTATGAGTTATACAGTATAGGCAGATCATGTGAGCAAAATCTCCATGGAAACTGCCTAATTTGTGCTTTTATTTAATTAGAGTTGTCCATTACCTCTCCAAATTAAATTTAATTTAAATTCATATGCCAGTCATTTTTCAAATTGTGTATGACTTTTTATCCGTCACTTAACGAGATCTCTAGTAGGCTGTATTTTAACAGAGTGAGTTTATTTAACAATTGATCTTATAAAAAAGATGTTTATTTGACAGCTCAGCTTATCCAACTTTTCTGACATCCTTGAGACTTCTTTTCTATGCAGTATCTGTGCTATGCTACCCATTGTTATCAATTGTATATTCTTAACCTCATGAATTGTCAAAATCAGGAATGATTATTTGAGAGTATCCACATTCCCTCATTTTGCTTGCTGTGAGATAACTGGCAAAAAAATCACAGTACAAATAAAAAGTGCAACCTAGACCAAAAAATATGCAAAGTGCATGTATTTGTTAAATGGAGCGTTGAAACGGTATGTCTGTTGTAAGCTGAACCCCAGAAACCATCTTGTCTGATACAGGGATTGAGATACTCTGAAGAAAAGCCTGAGTTGGTTCCAACTTACGGGAATGTCTGTCTGAGGATATGAGGAACATGGACTGATACAAGTTATTTGGAAGTCATCAGTCCTCGATCGTACGCTACAGAAACACAGACTGCAATACATGATTTTGTCTTTCTCCGAAGGAGAGAAAGAACCTTTCTCTGGTTGAACATATAGTGAGAGGCTATGGAGTACTCCATTCTTTCACTGTTTTTTTTTGAGGTGTCTGTGCTTGTAGCACAGATGGTAAGAAAAACTACAGTGGAAGGCTGTAGATACTCAACTTCCACTCAGCTGAGACACCAGCAAATATGGATAATAGGGCAAAAACATTTTAAAAAAATTAACAAGATAGTACTGTGTACTTACATGAAACACATCACTGTGGTATTTTGTATCCTAATCTATGTATTCTCAAGCCGATCTTGTACCTTAAGGAAGTGTTACTGACCCAATTTTCCATATGCAGCTCCGTGTTAGAAATATCTGAGCTAGGTGCTAGGTCCAAATTAATTTGTATGCCAGCATGACAAGAGTGCAATGCAGAGGCAACAAGCTGCAATTCTGAAAGCAGTATAGACAGGGTAGCTAAGAGCTGCGCTCAGGCCATTCAGCAGGTTTCTATGTACCTCACTGCATTCATACAGAATAGACATATCATCTGAGCTTAAGTACTTTTCCGGAATTACAGAAGTTGCCTCTGGCACAAAAGTAAATGTTATTGATGGGAGAAAGTCACCATCACAGCATCATCAGAGTTCAGAATTGCAGAATTGAAATGGTTGTGAAGAAAAGGTCAAGAAAGTGGTCCGAGAATCAGGAGCAGCATTATTATCATCAGAGGTGGGTAGTACTAAAGGTACAACTGGAGGACTGGCAATAATGATTCTTCCTGGAATAAATACATTAAGGCTAAAAGGCAGTAGAATTTGATGTGACTAAGTGAAGCTGAAAAGAACAGTGTAAAAGATGTTTAAAAAAATGGCATTTATGAATATTATGACACTAGTGATGTGAAAATGTCAGGCAAAATTAAAAAAAAAAAAGGAACAACTAGCAAAGAGGAATAGATACTGCAGATAACAGCAGCTCAACAGCTTCATGGTATCAGAGACACTGAATGGTAGTAGGTATCACTGAGTCGATTTAAAAATTAGTGGGGACTTTTTGTCTGGATATACGAAAATATTAGAGTTATTAAATAGCTACTTTGTTTCTGTCTTTTCAGAAGAAGAGGGTGGCGATCTGCTCAAGTCGGGCTTCAGTTTTCCAGGGACGCCAGAGGAGGAGCTAGGTACAGATACCATCTCTCAGATAACTTGCAGTGCGTGTCCATCCAGAGGCTGGGTGCAGGCATGGGGGTGAGGAGGCAGGAGGCTGCTCGCTGGTACAGCCTGCCTCCAGCCACACAGCCCACAGCGGGCATGGCACCAGGCAGTGCTGGGGAGAGCGGCCAAAAACCTCTCAGTCCAACCCTTCTGGGAATTTCTCAGCTGCTATAGAAGGTTAGAGAATCGAAACCAAACACCAGATTTGAGTAACATCAAGGCAACCAAGAATTCAAAAGAAGGTGTTCAAGGAAATTATCAGCTTTCCTGCTTTTGTCTTTTTCGTTTTGTCGTACCCCTTAGAAAATGTAATAATTGCAGGAAGAGTTTTCAGTGTTACCTTTTAAATTTAAAACAATAACAGAAGCAAGAAGAAATCAGAAACTCAGAGCCCATGAGTGAAATCTTGATATCTCTGTCTCGCAAAGCGAGTAGTAAAATGTCCCACTGGTTTTAGTGTAGCCAGATTTATACCTTTTAGAATGTGCAAAATTGAGTTTCTATTCCTGGAATTTCATATTCAGATTGTCACTGTTTTATGTGAAATCCATCAAAATTTTTATTTATATGCAATTACTTCATGTGTTTATTTTTGCAAGAGAAATGTTCAAAGTGTTTTCTGTGTATTCGCTAGTTAACGCTCCCTTTGCTCAAAGTAAGCGTACTTACATTTCGCAAGTTAGTGTAACAGTAATTTTTCTCCTGCTATGCATATGCTCGTTTTAATACATTGCAACAGTTTATTTTGTGTTATTAGAATATTTTTTCGTTTGACAAGAATATTATAAACTCTCACTCTGATCTTATTGTTGCACATTGGTGGGAAGATAAATCATAGTTGCTATACTAAGGAAAAAAACCAGTTTGAACAAGGGCATGCCATTATGTTTGAAAAACCTCTTAGAACAGGATTTTCTAAAACACATAGTATTGCCACTCGGTTACACTCAAGTCAGGGAGTTCCATAAGCCTTCGGTGTAAAAATATCTGTATTGGACTTGTTTGTTCATTTAATATTAAAAAACAAGTGAGAAAAAACTAAGGTTCCAAAAAGGTTCCAAAAAAAGGTTCCAGAAAAAGCTAAGTTCCAAAGATCAGACAGAAGAATGTGTTAAGGAAGAGGCTGAAAAACCTTCAGGCAGTTTCTTCCTTAACTAAAATAGTGTAAGAGGGAAGATACGGTTAAACACGAGGTTCCCTAGGAAACTTACAAGTGAATGCTATGGAGGAGTCACAGAATGACCAGATCTCTCAGCCTTCTTGGACATTTGGGTTTTTTTCACACTGCTACCCCATTTCACAGCACACAGGAAGGAGTTCAGATGCCCCAGGGTAGAATTCACCTCATCTAACAGCTGGAAAGTAATTCAGATGTAAATGTCTAAACTGTAGATGACTGGACGTCCTTTGGAGTCAATCAAGGCCGATAGACTTTTCTAGGACATAGCAGATTTGTCCTACTTTAGAAGCTTAACTTAGGGTGGGATGAATCATGCCCTAGAAGTATGTCATAATTGTTCTTCTTCCCATTTGGTTGAGAAAGAACTGCAGGATTTCTGAAGCCAGAGTAAATGATGTGTAAGTCAATAGCATTAAATGCCAGCTGTCTACAGGAGCGAGGACCCTCATATGAAATAGGTAATCAAAGATTAACACAAAGGTATGACCTAAACTGATCAATCATCCAACACCCTGATTAGGAAGAAGGGGGATTAGTCAACAGAAATAAGGAACAGGAAGGCAAAAAATAAGAATAAAATTGCAACCAGACTACAAAGTATGTAAGCTGCATTCAAAAGTTTCAGTTGTTTATGGACCTAGGACTGAAAAAAGAATGTGTTAAAAGTAAGGAAATGTCTGTCCTTCCTCCTGAATTTTGTGTCCCTGTCAGAGTCCTCTGAAAGTAAGTATCAAAGATTGCGAAGTAATAAATGGAGAGAGGTGGGTGGCTTTAATATTTTCAGAAGGAAATCGTGTCCTCCTGACTTCACGGCCAAATTGTAGATGCCCAAAGTAGGTGGACTGGATACTATCAGTAATGTAAAAACATGATGTTCCAGTCTCCCTTAGAGAGAATCACTATAAAACGAGAAGGAGCAGACTATGGAATATGGAAATTGGGAAGAATTTTATAAACATTTTAAGATAGTTAAGTTCAGTGTAGACAGGCTCTGTAGTTACAGCTGTGCTAGCGATTAACACCACCACAGAGAGCTGGGACATATCTGTCTGTCTGTCCCCCGGTGTGGTGTTCCATTCCTGGAAGACTTGAGTTCAAATCCATGAACTGAACATAAAATTAGTGAAAAAAGCTACAAACTATTAGATCTTTCTCAGCCTTCACTTTTTTTTGCTGTTGCACATGTATAAAGTTAAATATTCGTTGCAGAGAAGTCTGAATCTGGGTGGATACTGTAATCAGTGGGCTATGGAAGGGGCCTCTCTCTCCCTCTCTCCTTATGTATACATATACTCCTATGACCGTGTAATTATTCTGTATGAACAGCCTCAGTCTGAAGGACTGCTAGAGACATTCATTCCTGAAAAAAACACAGAAAGGGCTTTCCTCGAGAAGCAAAATAATTGCCCCAAGTCAAGGCAGAGTAGAGATGAGATTCTTTAAGGTAGCTCTAACTGCAGGGCCATTCATTATTCTAGGCTCTCGTATCTGCTCACTGTCCCAAGGAGCTTCAAGTTACAATCTCTTGGGTACTGAAAAATCTCTGGCTTCAAGGCCCTTATTTGTAAAATGGGTTTAATATTTCCTAGTGAGATTTCGGGGCTTTTGGTGGGGATTAATTAACGTTTGCACAGTATCTCACCAGAGTCAAAATGCTGAATAGTCACTAAATAATATTATTAATACAGTTATCCACTGCCTAATTGGGAAAAGGTATCAAGGGATGGGACTGATCTCAACTCTTTTACATTATTGATTCTATAAAAGACCTTGTTAGTGAACAGGCAGAAATACAATGGCTTCCTTCAAAAAAAGCTTGCCCAAGCATTCATAGTCTGTTCTCAAGAACAATATTTCATAGCTTTTCTGTTACCATTTATTTGTTAACAGAGTGCAGGATGATAAGTATTGTCATGGTTACAAGATTCACACTCACACAAAAAGTTCCAAGTCTTTTCACTAGGAATATCTTAAATAAGCAAACTGATAAAAGTAGCAGGGCATGGTGCTGGGAGAAAGAGATCTGACATGCATGATCTCAAGCAGCTCAAGTCTCATGGAAACTGCAGTTCTCCAGTTCCAAGCTTTCTTCTAGCCAGTGGTTATAAAATCTGAACAATGCAATTTACTAGAAAATAAACATTTGATGAAACTACTCATTTCACAGAATCACAGAATCATAAGTGTTGGAAGGGACCTCTGGGGATCATCCAGTCCAACCCTCCTGCCGAAGCAGGGTCACCTACAGCAGGCTGCACGGGACATTGTCCAGGCGGGTCTTGAATATCTCCAGAGAAGGAGACTCCACAACCTCCCAGGGCAGCCTGTTCCAGGGCTCTGTCACCCTCAGAGGGAAGAAGTTGTTCCTCATGTTCAGGTGAAACTTCCTAAGCTTCAGTTTGTGCCCATTGCCCCTTGTCCTGTTGCTGGGCACCACTGAAAAGAACCTGGACCCATCCTGTTGACACCCACCCTTAAGATGTTTAAAGGCATTTCTAAGATCCCCTCTCAACCTTCTCTTCTTCAGGCTAAAGAAGCCCAACTTCCTCAGCCTCTCCTCGTAGGAGAGATGCTCCAGTCCCCTCATCATCCTTGTAGCCCTCTGCTGGACTTTCTTCAGTAGTTCCTTGCCTTTCTTGAACTGGTGAGCTCAGAACTGAACAGAGTACTCCAGATGGGGCCTCACTAGGGCAGAGTAGAGGGGGAAGAGAACCTCCCTCGACCTGCTGGCCACACTCCTCCTAATGCACCCCAGGATCCCATTGGCTTTCTTGGCAGCCAGGGCACACTGCTGGCTCACCGTTAACCTGTCATCCAGCACTCCCAGGGCCCTCTCAGCAGAGCTGCTCTCCAGCAGGTCCACCCCCAGCCTGTACTGGTGCATGGGGTTGTTCCTCCCCAGGTGCAGGACCCTGCACTTGCTCTTGTTGAACTTCATCAGGTTCCTCTCTGCCCAGCTCTCCATACTGTCCAGCTCTCAGTGGATGGCAACACAGCCTGATGGTGTATCCACCACTCCTCCCAGTTTTGTATCATCAGCAAACTTGCTGAGGGTACACTCTGTCCCTTCATCCAGATCATTGATGAAGAAGTTGAACAAAACTCAGCCGAGTACTGACCCCTGGGGAACACCACTAGCTGCAGGCCTCCAACTAGACTCAGGGCTGATGACAGCCCTCTGAGTTCTGCCATTCAGCCGGTTCTCAATCCACCTCACTGACCACTCATCCAGCCCATACTTCCTGAGCTTCCCTAGGAGGATGTTATGGGAGACAGTGTCAAAAGCCTTTCTGAAGTCAAGGTAAACAACATCCACTGCTCTGCCCTCCCAGCCAGTCATGCCATCGTAGAAAGCTATCAGATTGGTCAAGCATGATTTCCCCGTGGTGAATCCATGCTGACTACTCCTGACAATCTTCTTTTCCTCCACTTGCTTGATCATGACCTCCAGAATGAGCTGTTCTATCACCTCTTCAGGGATGGAGGTGAGGCTGAGCAGCCTATAAGTTCCCTGCGTCCTCCTTCTTGCCCTTTTTGAAGACTGGAGTGACATTGGCTTTCCTCTGGTCCTCATGGAGCTCTCCTGTCCTCCAAGACCTTTCAAAGCTCATAGAAGCATAGAATCATAGAATGCTTTTGGTTGGAAGGGATCTTTAGAGGTCATCTAGCCCAACCACCCTGCAGTGAGCAGGGACATCTTAAACTAGACCAGGTTGCTCAGAGTGCCGTCCCACTTGGCCTTGAATGTTTCCAGGGATGGGGCCTCCACTACTTCTCTGGACAATCTGTTCCAGTGTTACACCACCCTCATTGTAAAAAATTTCTTCCTGATACGTAGTCTAAATCTACCCTCTCTTAGCTTAAAGCCATTACTCTTTGTCCTATCACAACAAGCCCTGCTGAAAATATTTTCCCCATCTTTCCTATAGGCCCCCTTCAGTTACTGAAAGGCTGCTATAAGGTCTTCTCATAGCCTTCTCTTCTCCAGGCTGAACAGCCCCAATTGTTTCAGCCTTTCCTTGTAGGAGAGGTGCTCCAGCCCTTGGATCGTCTTTGTGGCCCTGATGATGGAGAGTGTCTCCGCAATGACATCTGCCAGCTCCCTCAGCACTTGTGGGTGCATTCCATTGGGGCCCATGGATTTGTGGTTGTCCAGATTTCTTAAATGATCTCTCACACAATCCTCCTCAAGCAAGGCAAGGTTTCTATGCAATCTGAAACTTCTCACAATCTTATTTACTTCAGGTATGTATAGAGTAAAGGAACGATTTGCTTTGGTTGTCAAAAACAAATACTGCAATCTTTACAAGAGACATATGGAAAACGTGCCATGTTTAAATGGCATTCAAATAGTGAAAGAAATGTGAACAGAGAAGACGGGATGAACTTTCAATATAGATTTTAATAGATAGTACATGGCAGAGTAAAGAGGGTGAAACAGATTCTTGAAAAATTATTTTAAGTCCTTTTTATAGGCAAAGAAAACATTTCTTTTACACAAGTTTAACACTTAGCAGCTTCTAAAGTTAAGCAAAGAAAGAGAACCTGCACTAAAGACTTTTTGTTTCAGTAAATTACAGTTTTCCTTTCAGGAAAGGATATTGAGTCGATGTTAAGAAAAAGGTTAAAACCTATAAAATAGGTTGCAGTTACTAACAATGCTCTTAACCTGCTCCACTTGCAAATTAAACTGTAAGGGAGTTTACGGGCAGGTTATGAAAATGTATTTTTATTTCACAGTTGATGCAGTCATGCTTTTGATTAATTGGTACGGTTCAAGTGTCAGACAGTAACTCATGGTTATTCAATCACTGTTGATTGCATAATCATGCTTTTATGACCTTATGTGTTGAAAGAAAGAAAGGATATAGCCATTCTTGAAATGAAAAAAATAAAGGCCTGACTTTCCAGTCTGTCTGTCTTTCTACATAATTATCCAGCCTTCCTCAGTGCAGTCCGTGTCTGAACACTTGGCACTTCTCATGGGTTTTGGCTTCATATAACGGGCATGACAGGAGATTTTCCCAAGGACATACAAGGGGTTGGCAGTGGATACTTGGCTCTCCTCTGTGCCAGATCCATCGCTTGGTGCAACTTCCCCCAGGGCATCCAGGGATGGTTCAACAGCTGTAGACTTTGACTGGAGCTGGTGGAACTTCAACCAGACACAGGGCTTGGTCATACAGAATAAACTGCTATAGTGACACTTATCCCTTTAATTAGCAGGCACAGTAACAAACACTTTGTTTTAAATTCTTAGATGGGCATTATCCCAGAGGCTGAGTGTTTACAAGAGATATCCCAGAGGCTGAGTGTATCTATCTACAAGAGATATACACAAAGGTTAGCTTTAACCAAGTGAGGCAAGGTCAGGCCTCTCAGTGGTCACTGTCATCACTTCCCATGGCCTTATCCCGGAGCACACAAAAAATTCACATCCTGGACAGGAAATCTTGACTGCAGATGTCCCAAGTTAATCATATAACCACAGGGCTAACTTTCTTCCATATAGTAAGCATATGTAGACAGGTGGTTTAGTATGGAGATATAAAAGTCTTTTAAACTTACAGGAGGTATTAAATATGTGATACCCTGACATATCTCTGTGTCACTGTCTTATTTGCTTATTGCGACTAGCTGAACAGATACTGCAAAAAATAGCCTGTTTTTTTTATTCCATCATACCCCTGAATAATTCCACTTCAATTCCTTCCTTTTCCTGTACCCAGAAACTGTAGTGTAGAATTTTACTGATGTGATGATCAAGACCACAGAAAATGTTAATGAAGTAATGGGGAATGTTTTTCAGAAAATAAATTTTGCACTGTAAATTCCTTTTAGTTATGCTTGAGAGCTTATTCTGTGAATTACTTTCAGTCATAGAACAAAATCATATCATATGGCCTGAGCATCATATAAAAGCATGCTAACTATCCTGCATTTTAATTATAGGCTGTTGGCAACAAATGTTTACTAACAATCTGCAGACCAGAAGCTATTTCTAAAAATTAAACAACTCATAATGTCAGATAACTCTGCAAGAATCCCATTAGGCCCAAGGTCAATTCACAAACAGAAAATATTTGTAAGGATGTAAGATTAATCAAATAGGTTGTTTGTTATGAATTATTCATCCATTTCTACTACAGAATACAAAGGGGGTTATGCATTCATTACTTCACCAAGAAGCAAACATTTTTGTTCTAAAGGTGCATTCTGACAGGGCTGTCCAGCTGAGGAGGCTCCTAAGTTCAGTTGCAGAGGAAATATGTTTTTTTTCAAATTGAGATTCTTCACCCCATTATTAGACCACATCTGGACTACTGATTTCAGTGTCTGCACTGGAATGAATGAAAGATCTTTCCAAGGAAGACAGAGAGAGAGAAGAAGTAGGAATAAGGTAGAACAGCGTGAGTTAAGTTTCACACATGGGATGTGGGATGTTAGCAAAGGAGGGACATTTTCCTCTCCTTCCTGCCCTGCTGACCTCTGTAACGCCTGGGTGCGTCGCTGATCCGCCACATTAGCTTCCCCACAGAGAGCGCAACAGCTGCAATGGGATGAGAGACCGACTCATCTGACTGCTTCGCCATGCCTACCTTCTTCACGGGGTGTCGTCGCTGTATTGTCTCCTTTCAAAAGGCTAAAACGTGCAGCCTTTTAAATGTAATCCCATGATGGGCGGATGAAGCAATGTGGTCTCCATCTCCCCAGAAAAGAAGTTACCATTCCCTACCTCCACGTTCATTGTAGGCTGCTTAGGCTGTATCGAGGGCAGGACAGTTTGCATTGGCACAACCAGGGTGCTGGGGCTACTTCCAGTGCGGAGATGCGTGACCGCAGTGCTGGCCACATAGACCACTGGTTCAGTCTGTCTTGCTAAGGGGATTTGCATTGGTGTAACTAGAGCAGCAGGGCAAACACCAGCAAATGCTCCTAATACAGCCCAGGCTTTCACTGCTGAGCTCAATCGTCGCCTTTCATCGTGAATTTCTTGTGCAATTCTGTTTGCATTTTCCATCTTTTTACAAAGTCACTTCTCTTCCTAAATAATTAGATGGCAGCATATTAAGATGCCCTGTCTCGAACTAGCCAGAAGTGTGGGTATTTACACCACCTCCTCGTCCCAGGACCATGGTTCACAGTTTGACTCTTCACTGCCACATCGAAAATCTGGGTGCTAATGATTGCAGGAGAAGGCAATTAATATTTGTAGTGTTTCTCACAGACCCAAAACAGAGCTCAGCCAGGCAGAAAAGAGACGGCACCCTGGTCTGAAAAATTCCCAGTCTGAAGGTTACGGAAAGAGGAAGATTTTCTGCCTGTTACTATGGCAACAGGTTTAAAAGGGAACTTGTCACCAGGCTGCTGTTTCTTCTTCCTGCACCCCATAGGAAAATCAGGATGAGACCTCCTCCATCTCAGTGGGTTGAGCCGAGCGGGAAAGTTCACAGTACAATAACAAAGCAGCAAGAGGCAGTGCCAAGGGTGTACAGCTGAGTAGATAATGACAAACTCCAAAAAGTAAAAGAAATAATTGTTTGGGGTCAGACCAAGGCTGAAACTCTGAAATTTTTGGTGAATCAAAAAGCTGCAAAGAACTGATGCTGAAGAAAACAGAAAATCAAATAATTTTCTTCAGTTCTCACAACTTAAAAGCTGTATTGAATGTTTTTGAAAAAAGTAAAGGGGATTTTGAAATAGAAAGATATTTTAAATTGAACAGTCATGTGTTCTGTGGCAGTAATCAATGCTTTTGAGAATTCATGTTTAGATTACTCCTTTCCCAGCAGAGCACTCTATAAAATAGGCAAAATCTTTAAAATATATCCATGTTTTAAAGAAATAATAAAGGGCAGTTTAAAAGAAATGTATGATAAATATTTTTGCTTGGATGTAGAAACATTAGTTCTTGCAGTCCCCTCAGTATTACTGAGGATGGTAAACTTCCTCCCGGATATATCATCATAAATTAAGGACAAATTCAGAAGAATTCCAGAAACACTAAGCAAAAAAATACTCATTCAAGGAAGAAGTTCATAAATAGCAGCATTATTTCTTTTGGTTTATTGTCATTTAAGAATCAGTGATAAATATTTCTTATTAGAAAAGAAGCCTTGGATATTTGGTAGTTCCATTCAGCTGAATAGTTGTTCCGAGTGGTTTGGATCCTTGGGATTAAATCTTGGCCCCTGTGCTATCAATTGTAGTATTTCAGCAGAACAGGTTTCACTCTTCCATGCCATGGTCCTCCTGACTGTGGACCCTTCCAGACTTCTAACACATTTATTCCAGTCCAGCATGAATTGTGCTTTCTGTAAAATATAGCCCTGACTAGAGGTGATCCTCCTCAAGTGACACCAGGACTCACAGGTAAACTGATCAAGAGCTTTTCCTAGCAAGGGTTTAGAACTAACCTTAACCTAGTGAAGTTAATGGGAGATTTGTCATTGACATCAATGTGACAAGGATCCTCCCTTTAACTTCTAGAGTCCTGTGTAGATTCCTGTGTATATCTTTGAGCTGTACTACCCAATTACTTTGGCTTTCTTTAATTGCTGAGAAAACAGTTGCAGTTTTAATGACACCAAGGGAAACTGAATGTCTCCTGTGTTTGACCTAGCAACTGCAAGCAGCAAAATTTTCTCCTTTAGGAAAATAAGTCCATAAAACCAGGAACAAGAAGAAGCAAAAGAAGTTTAATGGTGTTGGGTTAGCTTTTCTGGTCTGTATTTGGAAGCATTATAACCAATTTTCTTACAACTAATTTCTCAATGATATTCACATGGTGAAGCCTTGGTTGACTCCATACAGCTGTAATTCTCCAGAAGAAAGCTTACGTGTTAGTTAGTTTAGGTCAATCTAATCCTGATACTTTATATTTGTTTCAAAAGCCTCACTGATCATACAGATTCTGAAAAAACATGTGAGTCATAAAAAAATTTGTGGACTTACCTCTGTCACAGCACCACTGAAAAGGTGAATAGTGGCAACGTATTTCAAACTTGAAAAGCACTGTGAAGGTCTGTGTGCTACATACCAATCGATACTAGGACATCATATGCTTCGAGCCAATGGAAACTAATTTTGCACCATCCTAAGCACTCCCTGCATCCCTCCATTCCAAACCCCGGAGCTTCTTGCAAATCCCGTATTGCCTCTCATGGATTTCTGTCCTGTTCTTTGTCATGGTGTGGGCACAGTATTGTGCCTCTCATTCTCACCATGCAGTCCAAGTGCCCATTCTTCCACACACAAGCTGCGGGATGTCATCATTCCTCAAGTGCTGTTTCCACATTTCTCCTTTTTCACGTATGGCACACCCTGTTCTTCATGCCAGGCAGTCAGTGTTGTAACCCTGCTTTGACACGTCCCCGGTCACAGCTTTACCCAGTAATGACAGTTCTCTGTGTTTTTCTTCTTCCCAGTACATTGTACTATGTGTCCCCTGAAATTCAGTATCCCCACCTCCCACCCTGCCAACTCAAAGATCCCATTCTCACTCATCAACAGTTATTCTGCACTCCTTTTACTATGTAGCCTTTTCTCTGATCATGCTTGTTTATCTTAGAAATAAATGCCTTGGGATGTTGGATTGCCAGTCTGCTAATCTCTACTTGAAAGATGGATGGAGCTGAAGGCAGGGAATGGTTGTGCTGAACAATATGATTGGGTGCATTAAATATTTGTTCCAGCTGCAGATATCTGCGTCAGTGCTCGAAACTGTGACTCTATTGAACAAATGGCAGCACTCCAAGTGCTGCTTACATCTTCTCCCTTTGGGTTTTCTGACTGCTCCAAATTGGTATGGTCTGGTCACTGATGTTGTTTTAGGAACAGAATTTGCATGTCCATTTTTATCTAACACGGGAGTTATAAAAGCGATCTTACCCTTGGTCATTATTCATCATGTGGTTCCACTGAATTAGCTTGGGCTGTCAAATCATCTTCCATGCTTTAGCATTAGACATGTGCCTCGGATCACCTAAATTAATATATTTATGATGTAGTTTTCTGCATCAGAACTTGTCATCCACACAGCTTTCACTGTAGTCAGCAGAGATAAATGTGTACACAGAGGATGGTATTCATCTGATATTTCTTAGATGTGTACTTCAGGCTGAGATGAATCATGCCGGTTTCTCATACTCCAAAATAAAACCCCATCCAGACAGCATATTTGTAACAATCTTCAGCACATGTTATTCTCAAAATCTTATCTATATATTGGTTGGAAGAGTCCTATTTACATCATATGAAACTATGATGGCAACAGTAGGGACAGATCACATCCTCCAGCTCTGTTTAGTCTACTAGTATGAACACAGCCACAGGTGCCTACCACAGAACCGCTCGGGATCCCGAATAGAGAAGTATTTCATTTTCAGGCTTAAGTGTCAGAACAGACAGGAATCCATGTGCAGCCCATGGCTTCTGTTTGTTTGACAGCCTTGGGCATTCTGGTGTTCGGCTTTAGGTCCTCAGAACTGCCTGCTTCTCTGCTTTGTGCAGGGAGACTGGGTGCATAAAGTACCTTGTTGTGATAGTCTTGAGAGAGCCAATATTACTCATTTTTGAGGGGATGCTACCCCTTAAAGTTCAATATCTCAAGTAAGCAGCCTGAGATATTAGATAGGAATTCACAGATAGGTGGATGCACTGCATGCAGTGCAAACTCATCAACTCAGTGTCACGGACAATACAAGTCATCTTCTGAAGCTGGAGGTTAAAGTCAGGTAGTCACCCAATCTTTTGCAATTTTATGTAAATTTTATACAAGGTGTTGTGCTACATAAACAGGTTGGAAATCTCATGAGACCAGAATAGCAGCTTAAGACATTTCCAGAATTTCTTCCTTGCACTTGGCAAGTTAGTCACTCTTCTCAAGCCCTGGAAATATTCATTTTCAAGATTAGAATAAAACACAGAAAAACACCATAACAAGCTAATGAGGAAACAGTACTCATCTAATGCTACTTACTGTAGTCCTTGGGCAGACAAATCTCCAACTAAAAGATTTTATTTATGCATTTTAATATTTAATATGTACTTATTTGAGTAATATACTTGGTTTTATGCTATTAAATATTTGTATTAGTTATAGGTTAGACTGTGAGTATATTTTTTCATAATACATTGCAGTACTAATTTAAGTGAGTAAAAAAGCACGATGCAGCAGTCTGGTTTCCTATACCACATTTTTTTGAAAACTAGATTAGGTATCTCTTTTCAGCAATGCATTTTACTGGTTACACTATGCAAAAGAGCTGTTTCTTCTCCAAGGAAAACAGCACAAATGCTTCAGATGGGTAAGCAGTTTAGCAAAAGGCTTATAAGGTTAAAGCAATTTAAATTAATTTCTTGATAGAAAAAGAAGTGCTTTGTGAAAAATAAATAAATAAAAGCAAAAATGAGGCACCATTTAGTAGTTCCAGGAATTATTATTATTATGCTCTGAAAGCTTGCTTTCAATACGTAACACACAAAAGGATACGAACAAAAAGATTTGTGGAGACATGCACTTCTTTTGAATGTCAGAGAGGTTTCCATTGTTTTTGCATTGATCCTCTTTAGCAGTGTTCCACGAACTCTAGAGTTGCACAACCCTTGTTTTTCATTGCTTAGAGATTTTTAGCCCTTGCGCCCTAGAACATTAATATTAATTCTAATTCATTATTTCAAATAATATTCTTCATCCTTGAACCTTTCTTTTTTTCCTTGATACTGACTGGCACAAGGAAAAAGCTTGAACGCTCTAAAAATTGTGACTAGTCCCTGAAGACTGCTTGGAGTAAGAAAGCAACTCTTTGAGCATCAGAAAGTCCAGAATAAAAAACAGGAAAAAAGCAGGAAAGGACATGGCATAAGAGGGAAAGAATTGAAATAGACAGGAAGGGATGCAGAAATCCTCCATCTGTCAAGGTTAAAGGTTGACTTGTATCTCTGCAGTAGTCTCTGAAAAGAAAAGCTTTAAGGGATTTTCAGGATTTTGGACTTACTGGATTCTCTCTGACATAACAGCCTGTGTCTTGGTTTAGGTCCCCCTCAAAGTCTTTATGTATTATCTGACTGTCCATTGAAGTCATTGGAAAGATTCCATTTTGCTCTGATGAAACCTGAAAAAAAAGCCTGAGCTCACATGTCATATATTTTTCTCTGTTCCTGTTCCTCTGTCAGCTTTGGGTGATGTTTATTTGTTCTTTTGTCTCTCTCCAGTTCTTTGGTTCTGATGGTGGCACTTTCTTTAGGAGACTAGACGTTAGTATCCTAAATTACTTTTATATTTTCAGAGTGATTACCCTAAGAAAGCATAGGAGCTGCTGTAAAAAAAAAAAAAAAAAAGCTTATATTTCATTCTAGATATCATTATCTTCAAGACATATATTAAAATTCCAGTCCAGTCTGTCACTATTGGATAAACCTGGCATTGTTCTGTTATAGCAAAATCCTTAAATTTCTGGGAAAAAAAATTAATACTGTAGCTTTAAGAATTTTTATGAATCAGCTGAGCTGTGGACATTGACCATAGACACACTTTTAGCCCCTTGCAAATGCTAGAAAAGCATGTTATCTTAATTGAATTTTAAGCTAGCACATTTTTCTTTGCGTTTCTGGCAGGCTAAGACCTAGCACGTGGTCAATTGTCTGGTACCAGACACTAATTCATTCAGCCATAGCTCAACTGTTTCTTCGAGCCCTGAAATAGGCCTCCTGAACAAAGTTGACTGAATAGCACAAAGCACAGAGGACTTGATAAATTTATACATTACTACGCAAAATTTTGAAGATTTTCAGAGTGTTGGTAAGAAGTAGTGCTGCCTAGGGCAAAGGATAAGTTGGATGTCCCAAGCAGAGCCCAAGCCTAAATGGAGTGATAAATTTAGCTGATGCACATGTAAGTAATTTGGGACTTTATCTAGTACTGGTTACACTCTATAGCAGATGTAAGAGGGGCAATTTACTTTTGGAAAATGCCCTCTTCTTAATTCATTTTTTAAATTATTTTTATTATGCTTATTAAATACCCATAGCATAGCATAGTTTCTAACTATTGTCTTTCAAACAAAAAAAAAATCAGAAATTCCATGAGGCACATAAAATGCTATAAGGCTGTAAAAGCAACGTACAGAAAATTGTATTCTTCTATAGTTGCACTGGGCTAGAATCAAAGGGAGTCATGCAGGATGGAAAAGCTGTTGTTAGATTATCTGTTGCAGGGCAGTCAAATCATGCTGTCTCATATTGCTAGGGATGTAACAGGGTGAAAATGCTTGAAGCCCTCTGGGCTATGTTTGATGCTGCAAGAGACCTAAAGAAATCACCAGGGACTAGCAGTTCTGTGCTAGGGAACACATTTAAATGTGTTTCTTACTCCTGGCTAACTCTTTCTTTGGTTTTGGATCTCTGGCAGGTCCTTTCTTTTTTTTTTTTATTTAAATGCATTGGTGATTGAGAGATGTAGTGCAAGAGTTACTTTCATTCACAGATGTGCAAAATTGTGATGAAAAGGCTCAGGGCTGACTCTCATCGTGCTGGCAGTTTGACAGAAGAGCCTCCTTCCACCTCCCTCTGGCTCTTACCACTGTGAAAACGAAAACCGCTAAATCCATGAGCACTTTGGAAAATGTTGCCTGTATTCATAGAGTCTTAGAGTCTTAGCTTGGAAAAGACCTCGAAGATCATCAAGTCCAACTATCAACCCAACACCACCATGCCTACTAAGCCATATCCCAAACTGCTACATCTACACGTTTTTTGAACACCTCCAGGCATGGGGACTCCACCACCTCCCTGGGCAGCCTGTTCCAATGCCTGACCACTCTTTCAGTAAAGACATTTTTCCTAATATCCAATCTAAACCTCCTCTGGAGGAGTGTTCCTTTTCTGTAAAAGAAGAACAGTGCCTTCCACACCTCCTGGGATTGTAAAACCTAATGCAGTAATCTCTGTCAGATGCTTTGGGAACCCTTTACGGGAAGCGCAGGCTAAATTCAACACATGGACCATTATTATTCCCCTGATAATGTTTGGTAATATACTGGGTTAAGTACCATTAATTACAGTGCTCCTTATGTGGCTGTATCCAAATGCACTATTATAATTTACTACCTTGTCTATATATAGCTGTACTTTTAATTGGATAATCAAAATTACGTTATTTCAGAGAAGCAGTTGTATTTCCTTTTTCTAACTACATCTGTGCAAGGTACTATGATCTAAATAGTACAACGGTGAGTAATCAACAGTAACATGTTTTTATTTTAATGCAAAAGTAGCGAAGAATTAAGTAAAAGAAACTGATATAAAAACAAAAGAGAAGCATAAAAGGATATAAATTCACATACATCAGTTTCACACCGTGATAAAGTCTGGAGGTGACATTTGGACCCTTAAATCCATCTTTGATTTTAGTGCAGCAGAATAGTGCCTAAGATGAAGAATACTATATTATTTATTAGTTTAATGCTACATTAATTTTAAAACATTATGTGGAGCTCTGCTAAAATTAGGATATAATAAAATTATCTAAGCATCTTCCACTATAGGAAATTTAGAGCATTTAGGTTATGAGATTGCTGATGCTAAAGATGTGCAACAAATTGCATTCTGTACTTAAGCTATCATGACATAACACTTATTAGTTAAATGAAATTAAAGGGATATGGGTATCGATCTGTTTCATGACCATTTCCAGGCATTGAGTTTTCACCAGCAGTGGGAATATGATTTAGGAGAGTTTTGTCATATACTGAGAAACCCCTCAAAGTGCTGTTGGCTACTGTGTCATCTCTACAGGCTGGACTCCAGTGTCCAGTTATGCTCTCATATATAATGAGTACATATTCTCTGGCTTCTGTTCTGGTTGAGGCCTTCAACTTCCTTGTATTGGGCACCTGTGCAAGATTATTTAGATTCTTTAGAGCAAATTTGTAGAAAGACTGTGTTAAGTGGGTTGTATAAACACTTACGCATCTGTCTGATCCTCTAAAGGATTGTATTGCATTCTATATCTTTGTCTGCTTTTGAAATGTTGCTCAAATAAGCTGAAATTGAAGAGGGAAAGTGAATGCGAAAATCACATTGAAGCATTTCTGGGTTTTTTAAATTTCTGTTTGTAGCATTTGACAGCTGCAAGAAATGAGAGAAAATAAATCAAAGGCTTGAGTATCAAAATCTTTGCTTATAAGCTACTCTTATTTAATAATCATGCTTGCTTAATAACCACAACTTGGAGCACATGATCCATAGGAACAAATAATCGAGTATAATAAAAAACCCATAGCTTGTACTTAAAGATATTTGTTTTATCAGGGATAACATGAAGTCGTTAAATAAATATTTTTTAATTTGGACATAAAAAGGAAAAAAACTGCTTAATAAAGTAGACTTTACACTTATGGGAATAGCAATACTTCTGGACTAAGGGTAACAGATGTTCAAATTGTATAAAATGCTTATTCATAAACTGTTTAGTGATATAAAAATTAAGCTTCATTTCAGCATGTTCATATTCTTTTTCTCTTTGCTCTTTATTATTTATGTTTATGAACAGTGAACTTGAGATCCTGAAGCTGAGATTCATTTAAGAAAATGAAGTTTGGTTTGTGATATGAAATGGCTCCATGGAGAAAGAATATATTTAGGTTAAGACATCCAACTGAAAAAGCACAGAACACGAAACTAGGCCCATGTAACTTAAATGACTAGCCACAAAGCTTGACATATGAATTTCAAATATCAAATAATAAACTGAATACTCGAATGTATCCATTAAATCTATTTGAGTAAATTTGCATAATGAATAGCTTCATAAAATTTAGAACTGCTAGCAGACAATTTTGCAAACAGGAAGGAGGCTGCAGTCAGCCCATAATTTGCTCATCATAGAATCATAGAACGCTTTGGGTTGGAAAGGACCTTTAAAGGTCATCTAGTCCAATCCCCGTGCAATGAGCAGGGACATCTTCAACTAGATCAGGTTGCTCGGAGCCTCGTTCAGCCTGGCCTTGAATGTTTCTAGGGATGGGGCATCTAGCACCTCTCTGGGCAACCTGCGCCACTGTTTCACCACCCTCACTGCAAAAAATTTCTTCCTTGTATCTAGCCTGAATCTACCCTAGTTTAGTTTAAAACCATTAGACCTTATTCTGTTGCAACAGGTCCTGCTAAAATGTTTGGCCACATCTTTCTTATAAGCCCTCTTTAAGTACTGAAAGACCACAATAAGGTCTCCCAGGAGCCAGTTTTAAAACCGTGAATGAAATCCCATGAATAGTGAGACCTTCCATCAAGCTCATAGAGAGAAAAAGTCTAGTTTTGCAATATACTTGGATTTTGGAAGTTAATCTTTTAATCAGACACGTAACATAGGTTTTATGTGTTGTTCTGACAGACCAGCAGTACTCATGGTCACCTTCTCCGCACTTCAATGAAGAAAGATACTCTCCTGCTCCGAGGAATATGAAAGGATTATCTGGTAGTCGCAACCAACCACAGTTATGTTCAGCTCATACCTGTGGCTTAGCATCCCCTGAAGATTGTGAACACACCCACGACCATATCCACCATGGGCAGGAGCCAAGGCAATCGTATCTTCTCAGCCCCACGGAGAGTTGCCCGATGGACCACCATCGTTGCTCGCCACGCAGCTCCATTCATTCTGAATGCATGATGATGCCCATGGTAATGGGCGATCACATGTCAAGTAGCACTTTCCCCAGAATGCACTACAGCTCTCATTACGACTCAAGAGACGACTGCGCCATGTCTCACGGTAACCCTAAGATTAACCGTATTCCTGCAAACCTTTTGGACCAATTTGAAAAACAACTTCCTCTTCACCGGGACGGGTTTCACACTTTACAGTACCAGAGGACCTCAACAGCTGCGGAGCAACGCAGTGAGAGCCCGGGAAGAATACGCCATCTCGTTCATTCAGTCCAGAAACTTTTTACTAAATCTCATTCTCTGGAAGGATCATCCAAGGGCAACGTTAATGGAACAAAGGGAGACAGTCGAGGGGACGACCATCATCATGGGCACCATTCCAAGCACAGCAAAAGGAGTAAAAGTAAGGAGCGAAAACCGGAAAGCAAGCATAAATCAGGAATGAGCAGCTGGTGGAGCTCTGATGATAATTTGGACAGCGATAGCACATACCGAACCCCTAGTGTGGTAAATAGGCACCATGCAGATCATATATCCCATTGCTACCCTGAGGCACTCCAGGGGCATTTTGGGGATCTCTCACTGAAGACTTCCAAAAGTAACAATGACGTGAAATGTTCGGCTTGTGAAGGGCTAGCAATGACCCCTGACGGTAAATATATGAAAAGGAGTTCTTGGTCCACGCTTACAGTAAGTCAGGCTAAAGAAGCTTATCGCAAATCATCGCTGAACTTAGATAAGCCTCTGGTTCATCAGGAAATCAAACCTTCCTTGAGACCATGCCATTACCTTCAGGTAAGAGGAAGATTTTCTTAACATTTGTAATGGAAAAAACATCACAGTTTATGCCATTAAGTCATCATAAAAAATACAAGGATAATCTATGTATCTCTCTTCACGATTATATATACATCTCACCTAATGCATATATTCCATGAAAGTGAGAAAACTCTAGCTTTTGTCTTGATTTATAGGGCATAGATTAACATCTAAATAATACTGGAAAACTCTAGCTTTTGTCTTGATTTATAGGGCATAGATTAACATCTAAATAATACTGGTGTGATATAGATTAGTGTAAGGTCAGTGGATGTGTATTCATCTTTGGTGTTCACACTGAACATCTCAATAAAATCCACACATCAGGCTAAAAATGGTGCAGTTTTCCCAGCAGTCTGGGGGCTAGAGAAACTGTGCCAAACACATCTGTGAATGAGTAATTTAAAAAACAGGCTGTGTGAATTTCTATTTTTGTGTTATTTTATTCCTTTTCTCCAGGTTGTTCTAAGTAACAGGAGAATAGATTTACTGGTGTACTCAGTTGCTTTGTCGTGATGACGATTACTCACAAAACTTCCTTTTTGTGACTGGGTCACCCAGAATCATAATGCAGAGAGCCTCTTGAGGCCATACTATAAGCTATCCTTGTTAAAGGTTTTATGAGTACCTCAGGGAGAGAAGTATTTCAGACCTGGTACTCAGACTGTTTGTGGGGTGTTCTGCACACTTGTTTTCTTTAGCAGCGACCAAGAAGCTTCCACTTGCTCTGGCATTTAAACTTTTCTACCTGCTGCTTGCTGTCATTTGCCACCCCAAAGTCGTGCTGGTGTAGCCAATTATGATGCTGCATGATGATCTGGTTGTTAAAGTGATATGGGCTTAAAAGTTAGCTTCCAAAATATTTATTTTAGGTGTTTACATCATTTACATGGCCTAGGTCCAGCACCGACCCATGACAAGTGTCAGCAGCGCATCAGGGTGTACAGAGAACTGTAGAGTGAGTAGAGCAGAAAGGAGTAGAGCTGGGAGAATAACTTCTCAGCTGGCTTTGCCACTGGAAAAGAAAGTATGCAAATACTCCCTTAGGTGTTCTACCAGGTACAACCTGCAAAGCCCACATTGTTCTGAGCACCTTCTATTTCTTTTTAAAGAACTTCTCTTTCTCCGGACCTTAACTGACTGTCACATTAACATAGGGAAATCTCCACTCCAGATTTATGTATTTAGACATTTTCAGTTCCTGTGGACTCTGCAGAAGCCAACAAATACAGACTGTTGTACTTCTTTGCAGAGCTCTCTCCCCTCTGAGCAACAGGGGACCAATAGTAATGACACACTTGAAGAACCAGACTTTTTCAAATGCATGTGCAGACATCTTGGATCAATCTTCCCTACTGAATCAGGGAAAGTTCCTCATTGCAGAGGAAGGAAAATAAAGAAATTGCAACCCTCATAGCATTGCCATGCAAATTGATTCCAATTTAGACTGATAGCTGTGATACTTTTTCATATTCAAATACAGTTCTCACGTATGTAAAACAGCCTGCACTTCCCTGGAAGTTCGTAATGTAAGGGAATGAGCCAGAACTGGAAGTGTGTGCTGTGCAGAGACTTCCACTTGTGTCTGTATTCTGAAACCATGTTTACAGCTCTGGCGTTAAAGAAGTTCAGGTAAGGCCAGCTTTTTCCTTACTGTGACATACTCCTACACAGACAGCTCTGGTTCCTCTACAGGAAGGCAGCACCAGAGGTTCCTTCTTGGGCTTTTCCTTCTCATCATGTTTGTTGTAGTTTTGGCCCATGGCCCACAACAAAGGACCAGGCGGTCACTCTACCGCCCTTCCCCCCGCTGGGGTGGGGAGGAGAATGGAAAGAAAATGGCAAAAACCTCGTGGGTCCGGATAAGGGCAGTTTAACAGAACAGCAAACGAAGCGAACAGTAACGACAGTAATACTGGTAAGGAGAATATACAAAGCAAACAGCGAAATGCACAGAGCAACTCTCACTGCCCGGTGCCCCGCGTGCTCCTGAGCTGCAACAGAATTCCGCCCCCCGCCAGCCAGCTCCCCCGACTGGAACCCAGCATGATGGCACATGGTATCCAACACCCTGTTCTGTTTGGCCAGGTTGGGTCAGCCTGCCCGGCTGTGTCCCCTCCTGGCTTCTGGTGAAAATAAACCCTGTCCGGCCGAACCCAGGACAGTGTTCCATTGCTTCTTCTTCCCCCCTCTTTACACCTCGTTTTAATTTGCAGAAGCCACCGGTTTTTACTTTTTGTGTACTTACTCCCAACTTACATCAGTACCCTCAAGTGAATGTGAACTGCTGAGTTCGCAAACTAATTTGGTTATCGCTAAGGTTTAAATCAAGCCCAGTGGCAAGCCTAGCAAGCAGTAAAGCACATTTTTTTGCAGAGGCCTTCTTTTATGCATTTTGTGAATTTGGGATGACTACAGAAAGGAATTTTCATCCAGTGATTAGGAAGGTTCATCCACTGGTAGGTTTATCCAGCTTAAAATCTAGGAGTTGTGAATTTAAATTTTTGCTGCACCAGAGACTTTCTCTGTGATCTTTAAAAATGAGGTAGTAGCCGTTGCCTATTCACAGAGATCCTGTAATGGAAATTTGTTAGTACTTGAGTGCTCAGTTACTACAATAAAGAATCTATAGCTGTGTCTAAAGCAACAATAGCAGGAATTCTACAACAGGAATATTCTCATTACAAAATTTTAAAATAAAATATATGTTCTGTAGAATCTGAATATGCCATTCAGAGCACAGATATCCTTCAGTTTCTGTGGCTGGCTTATTCACTAGCCCAAGGTCAGCAAACAAATTGAAGGGACCCCATTCTGTCAATGTCATAACTAAATGCCTAGTTTTGAAACTTCCACTTTGAGGGATGCTGTGCTGTCACACAGTAATCGTTGAGACCAGAGATATAGGTCCCATTATTAGCTCTGCCATGAGCTTTCTCCCTGACCCAAGAAATGTAATTTGTTGATCACTGCACACTTCAACTACTGTATCTGCAAAACGGAGGAAGGATATTTCGGCAGTGTAAGAAGCATCACTAAATAATGATTGGATAAAAATAATCATTAAGTTCAGAAACTGAGACAGATAGAGAAACATGTCAGGATCCCTAACTGGGAGAGTTCACTGCCTTGCTCCGGAATATCTGGAAATGAGAATTCAAGGGATTATGAAGCTGATTATGCAGCAGCAGATTTCCCTGAGGTGCACAAGTGAACAGCTTAGCAAAAAACCTCAGACCCTTCACAGGGTTTATAGCATTACAACACATGATATTAAAAGACATTTCCATGAGTGATGTCAGCTATGTATTTTTAAATTCTTTTTAAAGCAAAGCTCTGAAATTATAGTCCTTCAGCAGTCTTACATACGAATACATAAACATACCCCAAAATAATAAAAATTCATTTTCTATGTGTATGTATTAATAGTATAAGTTTATAACATATAGGACTTTTACTCCCTACCTAGTTATATGGGATTCACTGTACCCAACTCACTTTTCTATCTACAGATCTCTTTCTTATTATTCTTTCTTTCGACACCTGTATAAAATACTGCTACTTCTGTTTTCCACTGAAGAGTTTTGGCATACCGAGTCCCAAACTGGAAGACCATGGCAGTGTCTTAGGCCTCTGATTGAGACCATGTTTTCTGTGCTGTGTTTCTGGGCTTCCTTTTGCCTTCCACAGCGATGACTGAGCTGCTTTTTCCTGAAAACTGAAAGTCTGAAGAGTGAGCAAAGGAAATTTCTTTCTGAGAAGTGAGCTTCTACCAAATTCACAGATGCCTGACAACAGAAAATGAGAAAAGAGGTTTTGAAGGTGTCCGCATGTTGTACGTTTAAGTCACGTCCTAGGGGTGAAAGTAGGTATTTCTTTAACCTGGCAAATCTCCAGGCTTAGCAGCTGGCCCCTCTTTTAGGGTTTCACGTTCCCCGCTACTCCGCAGACAGCCTTGCAGCTGGGGGATCTCCATGTGCGGGGGGAATGCTGCTGTAGGCTAGAGGTGATGCAGTCAACGTGCCTTGTCCCAGCACGGGTGGTCGTCTACTCCTAACGTGGACAGGTTCAGAGAACTAAATTAGTGGAAATAAAGCTGTATAAAATAGCGATTGTTTTTCTCGTCTAAAGCTCGGATTGGATTTGCATAGCTCTTGCTACAGTGGAGGTAGTGGGAACATGCAGAGAGAAGGGAGAGGGAGAAAGCCGGAAGCCCCTTTGGGCTCCGGCTCACTGTTAAATCAGCTTAACTGTAATGTGAACCAGACGGTCAACAAGCGCCGCAGGAGCAGAGAGCAGCCGTTTGAAACTGTGCACTAATAGCATTTATCAGATTCTTGTGAATGATTAGCAACAGGTTTTATGTATTGGCCTTTAATTTCTGTTTTGAATGTGGACAAATTGAGCTACAAATGCATTTCTGGGCACAAAACACTTCTGTCATCTCACTCCACAGGCAGAATAGCCCAAGTAGATCACACATGCAGTTAAGAGGACTTTTGTATAGCTTTAGCTATAGTGGCTGCTCTCCATGTCATTTTAATTTTAATATCAAATATGCGAAGAAAAAGATAAATGAGTTGTGAGATTTCTTCTGTCTTCATCAACTGTTTGGGCTAATTAGGTTCAACACATATAGAGTGCAATGACTTTGATTAATTTTACTCTGATACGAGAACTACTGAGGAGCAAAGATTTTCAACAGAAACAATGAATATGAACTAGATAGCGGTGCTAAAATGATAAATACAAAAGTGTCGCTTACAGTTTCGAGGACTAAAATACCTGTGAATGCTAGTTAAAAAAAGCAATTCCTACAATAAAACCGAAGGACAGGCGAGAGCTTAGGACTCACCATCACTGAAGTTCTGGAGCACAGTGCTACGTGTCACTGATTAATATTCCTCCCTCAGCCATTCAACAGCCTGCGAAGCAGCAAGCAATCAAGGTAAACATACCACAAGGTACAGTGAATGAGTCAGCACTAAAAGAGAAAATAGCATGTTGTTCTAAAAATGGCTTCAGCCCACTCCTGTCTTCCTAGTGCATTTAAGTACTAGCGTCATCTGTTGCAGCACTGGCATTGCTAAGTGTGTGGGTAATAATGTCAGCTGTGTTCTCTGCAGAATGAAAGAAAAGCACAAGAGTTGGTCTCTTAAAAAAAGAGAAAGAGAAAAGCAGCCATTTCAACAAGGCTCTTTGCTGGTTTAAGTCATGCCTACATGGAGAAGAGCTTTGAGGACAAGCTAATGGATAAACAGGCATTAAGCCCTCGGTTACATTTTTCCGGGAACCCTGTGGGGGACAGGACAAACAAGACCGTTGCCCTCGAGAGGCATGCTACTGCGTTGCATTCTCCCTCTGCTTTGCAAGGGTGGATGGATATGAACTCAATGCACCTTTCTCAGCACTTCATCTTTGTGAAACTAGATTGTATCTGTTTGCTTGACATCAACCCATATATAAACTACATCCAATACTCTACCAGCTGATGCATGCTGTGCAGTTAGCCAGAGCTAGTGGAGTTTTGATACTAGCATCCAAATTGCTAACCCCCACGCTGCCTTCAGGATGATTTATGACAGCTACCACTCCAGAATTAGCTGGGTTGTTTCCACAGCAGGAAAAGCTAGTGTAGCTAGTAGGGTGGTGGGGTAGTCTGTGTCCTAAATCTGCATGGACACGTGCTGTACGATTTTGATTTCAACAGCCCATTACAGTCCGACAAGGATGTCTCAGCTAGCCCTGTGCCCTCCCAGTCAGGAGTGGAGATGTGCATGAGAGACCTGTAATGCCCAGATCATAAGGGAAATAATGGCATTGTTAATGGCCCACAGTCCGTTCGCAGTGTTACTGCCAGCCTGCAACATCTGGTGCAGTGCCTGGGGCCACTCTGTGGAGTTACTCCCCAGGTCAGTAACGATGGAGTCCTCCCACACAGAGCAGTGAGCTCAACCGCTCATACTTGTTCCCTGTGATGTTCTCTCGACCCATCATCTCTCTGAAGTATTGCACTTACGATTTTAAGAATATTAAGTAAAAAGGATTTAATAAAGCTGACACTTCCCTGTGTATTTACAGAATGCTGATGGTTTCATGGGTCACAAAAACTAGAATACTTCTTAAATATTCCTTCCAAGGGGAAAAAAAAAAACTAATAGAAAATAGATACATTAAATCAATGACTGTGTAAAACTCTGACCACACATTTGTCTCAGATTGGAATCATAGAATCATGGGATGGTTTGGGTTGGAAGGAACCTTAAAGATCATCTAGTTCCAACCCCTCTGCCACGGGCAGATTACTGGTGTCTTGAATGACGATGTTAATCAGTGGTACAACAGCGCACTGCTTCCATGCCCATGTGCTAGGACGCTCATGTTGCTTGAAATGAGTTGCTGAAGCTTTTTTCCAAACAAGAGTGGAACGATTTCAGAGCTAGTATTTTCTTACAGCTGCCAAAATGAGTCCCTATTACTGTAGAAATGTCAAAGCTAGGAGTAGAAAAGAGAGGCTGTGATCCCACTGCCCTTTAATCAAGGGCAATTGTCCTTTATAATGTTGGTACAGAGTGCTGCTGAGTTGTTTTTCAGCATTCACCTCACTGAAGCTGAAGGCTGACCTTTGCAGCAGTTACCCAAAGGTGTCGCTGGGTGTGAAGAAGTTCTCAGCCACGAGTAACCTATTATTTTATACACTCAGGCCAGTTGCATCTGTCCAACGTGACTGCCTTGAAAGCACACATGGGGCTGTAAAGACCACACACCCTCCAGTTCTGCAGGCTTGCTGCCTAGGGCAGGCCCAGCTCCTCTCCCGAGCGCTCTATACCATTTTTCCTGCAAAGAGGTGACTGCAAAAAATGGTGAAGCGTTCATAAATGTTGCTATGTTGTTTTTTTTCCCCGCTGGTTTTGGCCATCTCACGGTGTTGTGCTTGAAGGCTGTTTTTTAAAGTGGAGTTGCACATGTGTTTAAATGGCTGAATGTCTATATGGATAAGGTCCCTGGTACTTCTGGTAGGCAAAACTGATCTCTTCAGAAGTGTGCAGACAGTTAAGTGTTACCTAGTAGCTAGACTGGAAAAAACTACTCATTTCACTCTGTAAGCTAAATAATTGGAGTCATCTGGAGTTAACTGTTCAGAACTGTCAATCATTAGTTAAAATGAGAAAAATGGATGAGCAGCAAATATATCTATTTTATATAGCCTTTAAAATTATTTATGTTTTAAAGACATGCACTGCTTTTTTCAGTAGTAGCCCTATAACAAATAGAAAAAAAAAAGTGATAGAATTTCCTGCTTAGGTTAAAGAAGACACAGTTTACCACAGGTTTCTTTTGGGTCAGCCCTGGGTATGCTGCCTTTTAGGTTCTTCTTCCCTCCCCAGCCTTATAACAGCTCTGCAACATCAGAGTCCTTGCTACGTCTGCAGTCTCTGTGATTTTGGAGGTGCTGTGCATTGTAAGTATGTTGGGAGCACCTCTGCTCTTCTTCCTTTAAGGGCATTTTTGTCTCTTACTCTATACTTCTGTGACAGTGAATGGTCTGTGGGGTCCTTCCCCACTCACACAGGTAATGATAAGGTGACAGCTCTGAATTTCCGTTAGCATCTACAGTGGTAAAAGCAAAGATATTTCCAGAGGGACCTACAGGTGATTTTGGCTGATAGGTCATGCAGTGTTGAGAGTCTGGGTTGAAGAGGCTGATGATGCTTTATTTTCCCATTTCTAAAAGTGGCTAGAAAAGGAGAGAGCAGTCAGGCGCTGCAACGCCCGCGCTGTGCTGCACAGTGCCCCAGCTGCCTGCGGGAGCATTGGACGTGATGCAGCGAGGCCTCAGGGATGCAGGTGACCCCAAAAGAGCAGGAGCACACACCTCACACTCAGGGACTCATCTTTCACAACTTCATCGGTCAAAAACCAGTCTGGTTTTCTTCACTGTGCTGTGCACGTACTGGGCTCCATCCAGCCTGCAAATGTGGTTCAGGCAACTGAATCTACCTCTCCCAAAACTATCTGCCAGGAAAACTTGTAGTTAGCGTCAGTTGCTGGTATTGTGGTCCCCTGGGCCTCGTCTGCTGCCCTGTCAGTCAGGCAGCCCAGCTGGCAGGTGTATTCCTGGTTCCCCTTCACCTGTAGTGAGTGACAAGCTGCAGTCCGGTTTAGGTCTTCAGCCTTTTGATGCTTGCTTTTAGAAGAATTTGAATTGTAATTAAATCAATTCAATTTGTAAAGAAAGATGTAAAGGAAAATGCAACTGTGAGCTGGCCCAAAAAGGCAAAGAGGTAGAAAAACAAACTCTGGGTGCATGACTATGGCAAATTAATTGGCAGAAATGCTGCGTTTTGTGGCAAGCATGAGAAGTTCCAAGTTATGGTCTTTGATGCTTCTGTGGACCTCCATTATTAAAACAATCACTACCTTACGCTACATCTACGCTGTCAAACTGCATAGTGTCAGGAAGGGTTCCTTGGCACTGCATCCTGATCCTCTTCGCTGTTGTGTGGGTACAGTTGAGGACTTAGCACAGGCCAGGGGCCATTCCTGGTAGTCACACAGGTTTGGAGGCAAAGATTGCTCGATAAGCATGCGTGTGCAGTGCTGCAGGCCAGCTGACCTCCAGGCAAGACAGTGGTCTTCATTTACTAATGTATGTGCAACCCTAGGGTAGTCACCATACCATTTCCATCCTTCTCTTTCGCTAGTACTGACAATTGTGCAGCAGCACAGCGAGCTGGAGCAGTTCACCAGTTCAGCTGAAAACTTGTCTTTACTTATCTTTATTATTGTTGTTAGGGTAATTTTCCAGGCAGCACGCGAAGTCGCTTTACCATTAGCAGTATTTTTTGAAAAGGTGAATATTGCTGAAGGAAAACCCATCCCACTTAAATTGATGGTAGTGCAATTTTAAAGCAGCTTAAGCTGACCATGAAGCAGCATCCTGGGTCACTTACTAAAGGAAATACGCAGCCAACTGGAACCTAGGTTTCTCAGTTGAATCTCTGCAGCTTTTGTGTCTTAGATTGAGAGGCTGTGTATATCTAGGTTCTCATTTAAGTACAGGCCAAGCCCTCCCTTCAGTCCAAGCTCATCTCATATCAGAGTTCTGGCACAAGATCTCAGTGAGCTCCAGGTTTATCAAGCAAAAATCACTTATAGTGTGGACAAGCCCACCGCTGCTGTCTCACTGCACCTTGCTCCTCCACGTCAAAACGGCAGACTCCAGAGCGTCCCAGAAAGACCCAGAAATGTAGCAGAGGATTTGCAGGTGGTATAACAGCAAGGGTCTTTGCCAGCAGCATGACCACAGCGAGTCATGAGGTGGACATTTGGCACACATTCATCCGAAGAGTATAATCAAAGCCAGGAGTCCTCACAACACTATTTACAATATTTAACCATCCTCAGATTACAATTCACTTTGTTGCTGCTTCATTTTTTTTTTAGTTCATCACTGTTGAGATAAGAGTTACAAAGCATTATTTAAATGAAAAGAACACTGTTCTGTAGAAAATACAGAAGTGATGACTAAGCAGTCTTGAGTACACTGGATGGAAGTCTTCTTTCCATCAAGGATCAGTTAGTGCAGCTCTGGTTGGAACTACACAGGAAAAACTAAAATCAGGCAGTAAATAATGCTGGTACTGGTTTGCCTGTTTGAATATGTCCCAGCTGGAATATTATATTTGTGTTCTGTGTTCTCAATGGATGTCCAGCCCAAATTCCTTAATTTTCAACCCAGTGTAAAGCATATATTGTTTGGGATCTGTGTGATTTTCTTCCTTTTCTTCTAATAAAAGCAAGCTCAGTAAGTGGCTTATGTGAGCCTCGTGAGGTTGAACAAGGCAAAGTGCAGGGTCCTGCATCCAGGTAAGGGCAAACCCCAGTATCAATACAGGCTGGGGGATGAAGGGCTTGAGAGCAGCCCTGCCAAGAAGGACTTGGGGGTACTGGCAGATGAAAAGCTGGACATGAGCCAACAATGTGCGCTCGCAGCCCAGAAGGCCAACCGTACCCTGGGCTGCATCAAGAGAAGCGTGGCCAGCAGGGCAAGGGAGGTGATTCTGCCCCTCTGCTCCACTCTGGTGAGACCTCACCTGGAGTCCTGTGTCCAGCTCTGGAGCCCTCAGCACAGGAAAGACATGGAGTTGTTGGAGCGGGTCCAGAGGAGGGCCACAAAAATGATCTGAGGGCTGGAGCACCTCTCCTCTGAGAAAAGGTTGAGAGAGTTGGGGCTGTTCAGCCTGGAGAAGAGAAGACTCTTAGGGACACCTTATTGTGGGCTTTCAGTACTTTAAGGAGGCTTATAAGGAAGATAGGGACAAACTTTTTAGCCGGGCCTGTTGGGATAGGACAAGAGGTGATGGTTTTAAACTAAAAGAGGGTAGATTTAACTAGATATAAGGAAGAATTTTTCTGCAATGAGGGTCGTGAAACACTGGCACAGGTTGCCCAGAGAAGTGGTAGATGCTCTGTCCATGGAAACCTTCAAGGCCAGGTTGGGCAGGGCTCTGAGCAACCTCATCTAGCTGAAGATGTCCCTGCTCATTGTAGGGTGTTGGACTAGATGACCTTTGAAGGTCCCTTCCAACCCAACTATTCTGTTTCTACGATTCTATGATACTATGGCTGTTCATAGCAAAGCCTGGAGAGAACTGATGGCAAGACAAAGATGCCCCTTGCTTTCTCAGATTAGCTTCTGCATTGATGGACAGTGTCAAAGAACTTTAGGGAATGCTGCAAGAACTCTCTGTGCTTCTGAGCTGTCAATGAGTTCAGGGAGTGGGGCGTGGCATGGGAAAATTAAAGCTAATTATGAGGACTGGCGTTGTTAGTGGTGAAGAGGAGTCTCTGGCATATTTTGTAGAGATTTTTTAGTGGCTTCATTGTATAATTTGTATTCTTTGAACAATGAATCAGCACATTAAAATAAAACCCACAGAAAAAAACTAACAATGTGCACTGAGAATGGTGTTGAGGTGTAGACACAAGGTTATCTACTGAGGAAATAAAGTTTTATTTTGAGATACTGCACTCTTCCGTGCTGAAGAAAAGCTAGACCAATAGGGTCTAGAGTCGATAGCCAGTAAATAGTGGAACGTCATCGGTGTCATTAACTTCAGAAGAAAATTCTAGTAATTGGTCAGTGTTCCTTCTTCAGGAAAATTTTTGAAAACTCAGGAGGTCCAGCTCCCACCTCCCATTATAATATCAAGGAAACTTTCTACCACGCTGTAAAACATTTCTGTCTGCCTTGCAAGATCTACATCTACTTGCAGCTGTGCACAAAGGCTGTTTTTCTGAGGCTTCTTGAAGAAGGCATGACCTAAGAGAAAATCTCTTACCTACACTTCAGATTGTGTCCTTTTTTTGAGTGGCAGGTCATCTTCTTGACCAGGCTGAGAAAGAATCAAAATTAGAAAAATTACACATCTACTACAGAGTGTTTCATATCTTATCCTTCATGCCATCTATAGTCTAATTTCTTGCACAGACAGCTTCTGCTTCTAGTAAGATGTGAAATTTATATTACTAAAATAAGATTTAGGTCATAATGAATATTTCAGTGCATTTTACATCTGCATGCTAATTAAATTTCACAGGACTGCTATAAGATGGGTAATCCTCATTTTAACCTTTGACAATGAAATATAAAGAAGTGATAGTCAGCTCTCTCAACTGAAGCCATATATTTAGCAGTGTTTCATTTTAGATAGCAAAGTGAAATGCCAGATTTTAAGCAGATCAGCAGTGTAGTGGTGGAACACCTTTAAAATGCTGGGAGCTGGGAGCAAGTTCTGTAGAAGTGGGTGGAATAACAGGAGCAGATCTGTTTTGAAATGCCAGTGGCTGTTCCCAGTTTGACTTCAGTAGCCAAATCCTAAATTGAAATAAAAAAACTTGAATGAACAGCTGTCAAAGTCTGGAGGAATCAATATTTCATTGGTTCTTCCAGTTTTGACATCAGTGTTTCTTAGATATGAGGTTGGTTATTCACACTGCTAGCACCAGTTCCTGAATGGGAGCCTAGATTACCTATCTCTGATTAGACACAAGGATAAACTTTTTCCCCCCTGAGTGTGGTCAGACATTGGAACAGGTTGCCTGAAGAGCTTATGGAGTCCCCATCTTTGGAAACATTCAAAACCCATCTGGACACAGTCCTGGGTGACCTGCTGTACCTGACCGTGCTTTGTGCAGGAGGCTGGACTGGAGACCTCCAGAGTCCCTTCCAGCCTCAGTGACTCCATGATTCCTAGTTTGTGCCGGAGGTTTGGTGAAGTCATCCCTGCTTTCCCAGACAACATGCTGTTGTTTACATGCAAAATCTGTGCAATCTGAAAGTCAGGGGACAGACTTACCGCTGAAGTGCAGTCAGGGGTCCAGAATCCCTTTCTGCTGACAGGTTTAATCTGAGAACAACCAAGACACCCAACAGGAAGAACTAATAAAACACAAGGATAGTGGCTTTTCTTCTTGTGCTGGATTCGGCTGGGGTAGGGTTAATTTTCACAAGAAGCTGGGTGGGCTGACCCAAACCAGCCAAACAAATGGGATATTCAATACCATGTGGCATCATTCTCAGTACTTAAGTGGGGGAGCTGGCTGGAGGATGGGGATTTGCTACTCACAAGCAAGCTGAGCATCGGGCAGTGACAAAATTGCACTCTGTATATTTTTTCTGTCAGTATTATTGTTGTTAATTTCTTCTCCCTTTGCTGTTCTGTTAAACCGTATCCCAACCCAAGAGTTTTGCCTTTTTCTTCCAATTCTCCTCCCCATCCCACCGAGGGGAGGGGAGTGAGAGAACGACCATGGTTCTTTGTTGCTGGCTGAGGGTAAACCACGATGCTTCTAAAACAAGGAAATCTATTTGCATAGTAACAAAGTTTCTAGAGTACGGACTCTGAAGGTGTGAGTTCAGTTTCTTCCTTAGCCTGCACAAGGTCAAACCCCCAGCTTCTCAGTTCCCCAGACTGCATTCTGAGCAGCAGGCCATAAGGCAGTTTGGAGCATAGACAGCTCTTTCTTCGTCAAGATGCTCCAGAAGTTTTCTCTAAGCACCCTTCCACATAAAAATCATGTGAGTGTTCATGGCACTATAACTAAGCTTCGTCATTCCAGGTAAGTGCCTGGATGACAAGGCTGCATCACACTTTCTTGTACGTGAAGTCACAGAATCACAGAATGTTAGGGGTGGAAGGGACTCCTGTGGATCACCTAGTCCAAGTCCCCTGCCAAAGCAGGGTCACCTAGAGCAGGCTGCACAGGACTGTGTCCAGGCGGGTTTTGAATATCTCCAGAGAAGGAGACTCCACAACCTCTCTGGGCAACCTGTTCCAGTGCTCCATCACCCTCCAAGTAAAGAAGTTCTTCCTCATGTTCAGCTGGAACTTCCTATGCTTCAGTTTGTGCCCATTGCCCCTTGTTCTGTCGCTGGGCACCACTGAAAAGGGTCTGGCCCCATCCTCCTGACACCCACCCTTCAGATATTTATAAGCATTTATAATGTCCCCTCGCAGCCTTCTCTTCTTCAGGCTGAACAAGCCCAGCTCCCTCAGCCTTTCCTCATAGGAGAGATGCTCCAGTTCCCTCATCATCCTCATAGCCCTCTGCTGGACTTTCTCCAGTAGCTCCTCATCTTTCTTGAAGTGGGGAGCCCAGAACTGGACACAGTACTCCAGATGAGGCCTCACCAGGGCACAGTAGAGGAGGAGGACAACCTCCCTCGACCTGCTGGCCACACTCTTCTTGGTGCACCCCAGGATCCCATTGGCCTTCTTAGCAGCCAGGGCACACTGCTGGCTCACGGTCAACTTGTCATCCACCAGCACTCCCAGGCCTCTCTCCACAGAGCTGCTCTCCAGTAGGTCTGCCCCAAGCCTGTACTGATGCATGGGGTTGTTCCTCCCCAGGTGCAGGACCCCGCACTTGCCCTTGTTGAACTTCATCAGGTTCCTCTCAGCCAGCTCTCCAGTCTGTCCAGGTCTCACTGCATGGCAGCGCAGCCTTCTGATATATCCACCACTCCTCGCAGTTCTGTGTCATCAGCAAACTTGCTGAGGGTACACTCTGTCCCTTCATCCAGATCACAGATGAATATGTTGAACAAAACTGGGCCCAGTACTGACCCCTGGGGGACACCACTTGTTACCGGCCTCCAACTAGACTCTGCGCCGCTGACTACAACCCTCTGAGCTCTGCCATTCAGCCAGTTCTCAATCCACCTCACTGACCACTTATCCAGCCCACACTTTCTGAGCTTCCCTAGGAGGATGTTATGGGAGACAGTGTCGAAAGCCTTTCTGAAGTCGAGGCAGACAACATCCACTGCTCTCCCCTCATCTACCCAGCCAGTCATGCCATCGTAGAAAGCTATCAGATTGGTCAGGCATGATTTTCCCTTGGTGAGTCCATCCTGACTACTCCTGACAACCTTCTTTTCCTCCACTTGCTTAATGATGACCTCCAGAATGAGCTGTTCTATCACCTCTTCAGGGATGGAGGTGAGGCTGAGCAGCCTGTAGTTTCCTGGGTCCTGCTCTTCTAAGGAGCCCTCCCCAGGCAGTCTGTGAGCGTTTCATGAAAAGGCCATTAGTTACAAAAAGAGGAGGAGAGCATGGCAGTTTATCAGTCAGCCCTAAGTCTTCTCCTTCCCAAGCACTCCAACTGTTATTGATTAGAAGGTGAGTAGCAGTGTCTCCCGCTTTCACAGTCATTTCAGCATGGAAGGAAAGAACAAGGCTGCTCAGTTCTTTTGAAAAGAATATCTGAATTTGTTCTTCAGAAAATAGTTTTAGGCTGTCAATGGGAAATGACAGAAGGGCCTTTCTGCTACCCGTAATCAGATGCAATAAACCCAAGAAAAGAGCAGCATTTTGAGGTTTTTCTTCATGCTTCTCATTTTTGTTGCTAACTAAAGAGAGTTTTTGGTTCTTTTTGGATGCTACTATGAAGGAGCTAACTCTCCTGAATGCCTTTTATCGGGAATTTAGGATCCTTCCTAAGGTTCTGGGCTTCGCTCTCAGGATCAGCTCTATAAAATGTAGTAAGTTTTAGGTACCAGCTGCTTTAATACAATTTGCCCTAGGTGACTAATGTAAAACAGAACACTGAATAAGTAGCAGAACAATTAAAAGATCCTAAATTTCCTGAACATAGCTGTGCTTCTCACCGCAACAGTGCGTGAAATTTATGAAAGAGTCTCATAATTTTCTGTAGTAGTTATAACCAAATTAGCAGCCGGTGACAAAATTAAATGAAAAGATCCAGACCTTGTCAGCTCGTTGTTCTTACAAAAGGAAATTCATATGGTAATACGCAGCCTAACTCCTCTGTGGATAGAAACTGCATATACAAGGATTCATGTTAACATCTAGAACAGGAGGAAGGCCTTTTTAGACATTATAAATATCAGCACTCATCACTATATGCAAGTAGATAATTAGGGTAATTATTCCCAATTAGCAGCTGCAAGCCCTGCAGATGGGAATTTCAGGGGCTGGTAAGTATTGTAAGAAAGCATTTCGGCAAGCTGCGAAGCCCTTTCCATGTTTTGGAAAATATTAATTTAATGACCCTCACACATGCTGTTAAATATTTTTGTTAATATGTCAAAATAAAAAACTTTCCTACACTAGTATAACATCTCTGCTTTTTTTAAAGTTATGTTAGGCCTGTCTGAGACAGCCTGGAATTGGAAAGATTTTTCAAAGTATTTAATCTATCAGCTAAGTAAATGATGAACCAGGACAAACTGGGTCTCACATTTTGCTTCTAATCTCAGTCCATGAGGAAAAACAACGTCAAGGGCCCCTTCACTGGCTTTTGAAGACAGGAGCAGGACTCCAGCTGTTTTTGTAGGCTGTGCATGAAACCTTCTGAGAGAACACATTGTCGAACTTGCTTACCAGGCTCCAGAAACATTTTCCCTGTGTTCAATGTATTCTGCTCCTTTGAATGATTCGAGTAAAAAAATAGACATATTTTAATTGTGAATAATGTTTTTTCAAACATAAAGGCTTCTGTGGTAGTCAACGAGCTACCCTGATTAAAAAGGGATTCTTGGTGCATTTGTGTGTACCATGAGTACATCACAAGCACAAATGGAGCAGGGCGTCTGCAGTTTTTGGCTTGCATGTGAATTCATTTAACTTACGAATTCAGAAAGCAAAATAAAAATAATAAACAAAAATAGTAAGGCACATAACTGTAAGATTTGTCCTCATGAAGCTGCTTATCACAGTGAAGAAACTTATTTTTTTAGATACTTAATATAAAAAATCAGTCATTCGTATCTTTTAAATTAAGTTTTCAACTTCAATCAACAAATAAGCCTGTGTTTACTCACTTAAATCCAGTCCTTATCTGGTTATTTGAACATGGGATTTCAGACAAAAGAAGACTGAGAAACTAATCATTTTTTGCATTTGAGTAAGTAAAAGGTTATTGATCAATGTATTTTTAAACTCTATTTATCTTCAAAATAAAATGAAGGAAAGAAATTTCAAGCCCAAATAATTATTCAGTGAAAAAGTTATGAGTTTTCTGAAAGTAGAATATTAAGACTGAACATAATAATTCAGCCTTGATACAGAAAATTGAAAAGTATAGCTTGCAGTGGGCTCATGTAGATGCCACTAAATGCTTTTTCAGCATTTGGATTTTGTCTTCAGCTATGCTGACATACAAGTAATAAAGAACATTTAAAAGCAAGAGTATGTTTGTATGATATCAACTGATTTTTCTTAATATTGCTCTCTAACTCAGATTTTTGCAGTCAATAGTATCACCAGCTCTAGATAAAAAATAGAGCTGAAGAAAATATATTTATTTTGAATATTTTAGGAGTCTGGCTGTTACAATTATCACTACATGTAAATACCTTTTAGGTCTCCCAGAATCTCAAAATCCTTCCTCCAACATTAATCTCATACAGACTAGGTCTTAGAAAAGAAATGAGGATGATGTATCACATTTACAGGCTTCAAGTTTGGGAATATTTTTCATACTCCCTTTCCAATCACCTTCCAAAGGTGAATAATGTGAAAAGTTTGTTTCTTTGCACGATCTAACCCATATTTCATTCAGATTCATGCTCTGTCATATTACTTTGTATAAGAATGTAACTCATAATTTTTCTCTCTGATATTTCTCTCTAACATTTTTCTGATCTGTGTGATCTGTTTCAGATCTTCTTATCTGACTTAATCTTCAGGCACTCTTTCTTCTCTCCCGAACTTGTTTCTTAAATTTAATATCTGTATCTTTACTTATTCACCCTCTTTTAAAACTTCATTTCCCCTTAAATCTCTGTTTGGGACTCAAAGCACCAGGTCTGTTCACCCACCGTGTGGCTTATTCATGTATCTTGAAAGGGCAGTAAAGATGACAGGCATATTGTATTAGTTATTTAAATCCCATCTCCAAGACTGCGGAAACCAGTGGGAGCGTTTGCTTCAGCTCCCCAGAGAAATCTGTCAGTAGAAAGTCTCAAGTATATCCGACTAGAAAGTCTTTATTAGACATCCTGCTTTGCAGAAACTCCTTAGTATGTGTCTAACTGGAAGTTTAGATTTAAGGTATATTGGTAAGTAATGCCACTGTACCGTTTAATATACACAAAATCATTATGTTGATAAAGGATTCGATGCTGCCAGTGCATCAGCCCTGGTCCACTGGTGTACTCTGTCACGTCCTCCATTTTAACCATGAGTCATTATAAAGGATTTCAGAGAGTTGCTGATATCCTTTAAGTTAAGTAAATGCTTAAGCGTGTTGCTGGATTAGGACCAGAGGACTCAGCGTCTTGGAAGACTAAACAAAAAGCAAAGAATCAGCAATACTGGCAGAGACAGGCTTGCTGAGTTTATCCATAAGTCTTAAAACAAGGTTGATTTCACTCTGGATCAGAAAATCTACTCCTGCTCGATTCTCTGCTGATTTGTGGTGCAGAGAGATCTCCATCCACCAGCTGGGGATTAGCTGACTAACGATTTTACTATTTGAAAAGTCACCTCAGCTGCATAAAAGCAGCCTCAACCAAATGTATTTATGATTAAATGGCTGCGTTCCTGGTATGTTACAGCCACTATGAACTATTTTGGACTTTCTCAATAAGAAAAAAGACAAATTAACACATTTGCTTTTTTTTCACAGAAGTTTGCCCTAAATCAGAATCATATCCATATATGCCAAAATCACAGCTTAGTTAAATACTTCATTCACCTTCCTGAAAAGCAGCCAAAGCCCCATATAAGGAGGGTTGGTAAAAGACTCTGAAGTGCTTGGCTTTCAACAACTTTTAGCTCTGAGACACCTGATCAACTTACTGTTTATCAGCTGAAGATCTGTGTGCAAACTTTTAAGATGTTAAGCTGAGCTACTTTCTGCACTTCAGAGCATGTCTACAAATAGATATTGCAGCTCAGCTCACAAACCATGACTTGATTGTTCCTTAGGTTCCAACATTTATAAACTGAAAATTTCTAATCTTGAAGTTGGAATTAAATTGCCAAATCATTTGGGGACCTTAGAAATTTCTTTTGTAAGTGATCTGTTTCCGAAGAATAAAAAATTCATGACTTGTCTTTGCAAAATGAAAAATTGAAGGAAGTATTTAAATATATGAAAACAATAATTCACGCTTTGCATGTGTGTTTTATTGTGTCCATAAGGTACCTCAGGATGAATGGGGAGGATACCCAGCTGGTGGGAAAGATGAAGAGATCCCCTGCAGAAGAATGAGAAGTGGGAGCTATATTAAGGCCATGGGAGATGAAGAAAGTGGAGACTCTGATACTAGCCCCAAGACATCACCAAAATTAACAGTTCGACCAGAGTCATTATTAAAATCCATTGGACAAAGACCACTGGGAGATCATCAAAAGTAAGTTTCACTATAGGGTGTTATACACCTTTCTGAAAGTTGCCATGACTTGGGTAATTTTTCTTTGTGTCATATTGGTAGTGGTCAGTATCCGTGAGAAAATGTGATGCTGTAGTTAAAAAGCTAACTTTTGTCTTTGTTTAAATTAGCTAGAGTTTCTTGTGATTACTGGATGAAAAACTGCCATCTTCCTCCATCCATGTAACAAACCTGCTACTTCAGAAAGAGTTTGTTAAGTTTCTTTAAAGGAAATATAACCATATTTTTACCAAATTTTAAAATTCTGAGTATTTCTTCTCTAGAATTTTTTTTTTTAGTATAGTTATTTGTCATTTTTTTGCTTTTTATGAAATAGAAAATACACTATTCTATACTAGGTATAATAAAAAATATGTAATTGTATCATATGCTTGGCATCTTATGCTTTTTTATTGGCACAATGCTTTATGTATCAGCTACACTGTATCATACTCATTTAAACACAATGTGGAGGGTTTTGTTTTATTGCATTTTTTTTAAAGCTATAGTAAATATGTAATTACTTATGTTTTCCAATAGATCTTTATTTTTCTCTCACTTTTATCCTTTCAATATATCATTTTAAAACTAAACTATAAGTATACTTTTGAAGACAGTTTCAAAGTGGTAGCCTGATTTTAAATCTGCAGCTTCTATTAATGTGACTGGATTTTTCTCATGGCTCAGAAAATTGATCTTTTTGCCTGGGAGAAATACATAAAGTGAAGAAATTAAGAGTGAAAACTTTGATCAAAGTTTGTTTATTGTTCTGTAGGTAATACCATATCTAGTACACCATAGTGACTCACGTTTTCATAAAACAAAATAAAAACCTACTGTTGGCAAAAATCCTTTTGGCTTAATTAACTTGAATTATTTAGCTTGCAGTCTGGAAGAAATCCATCAACTTTCACTGTTACTGAAGAGAACAGTTTGCTGCGATACTGTTTTGTATAGCTTACTCACGCATGTCTGGAGGCTCAATTCAGATGCGCAAACAACAGCATCTGTACCATGGCTGCTGCAAGATTTCGGAGATACCATGAAAGAAGACTGGCAGATCTCCGCTATCGATTGGCAACTGCAGTCCAGGCAGGATACCTTATGACACCTCAACGGGTGCCAGAGGCCTCAGTTTAGGCAACTGAGCCAAATTCTGAATGTGAATCTGAAGGATTTGCCAGAATATTAGTTCCAGTGATGAAAACGTGGCCTATAACGTAGGCATTGCTGGCAGACGTGTACCTGCCTGATTTCCAAAGATGGCAAGATGACCTCTTAATGACAGCAGTTGGAAGCAACATTTGAGTTCTTTATACCCTCAGTCTTTGTATCTGGGCTGAATTTGGTGTTTGAGGCATGCTGGGTACGTTGACTGGTTCAGTCTGAATTTGTGAAAGTCCCCAGGAAACAAAAAAGGTGGTTAATTTTCAGCTTGTGAGTACATGTCAGTGGGAGCAGAGGTCTTTCGGGATGAGGAGCCCATAATTTCCCAGCCATGGTAGAAACATATGTGGTGAATTCTTCGGTCCTGGATTTTCTTGTAAATGACTATGAAGGCTGCAAAAGGGCAATTGTCCTCATGGGATAAGATGTGCTAAGGGCAAGTGATCTAAAGTTTGTGGTTTGTTAAGAGTGATCCTGCTGAAGGCAATGGGGAAAGGGGAGACAGCTGACTTTCCCAGACTTCCACATGTTGACTGGCTGTCTTCCTGCTGGTAAATGAAACACTTCCAGCACACAGACCTGAGGGTAGAAGCCTGACCATGTACACTGAGAAGGCTTTGGAGTGGTCCGCAGCAGACTTGTCACCTGGGTCTATTAGCACTGTCCCAGCCACTGCCTGGCCACGTTCTGAGCATTGCCGTAGGCGAGGGATCATTCCCAGCAGGCAGTTTGGATGCAGCCATCCTGTTTTGGAGGCTGTGGCGTATCCGTTGACACAAATGAAAATCTTTTCACAGAGACAGTTCTAACTTTCCAAGTACTTGGACCAGATAAAATATATTCTATTCTGTTCTTTGTTTTCAGCTATGCTTGGGCCTCCCACAAGTGAATGTAGATAACAGCACAAATTTTCCAGTGAGTGGCAGATCTCAGTGCCTGCCCTAAACCCCTACAGCTTGTAAACAGATCCAGACAGCATCTAGATATACGTATTCAAACAAAGAATATGTTTCAAGACAAAAAGTCTTGCTGATCTGTCAAATCCTGAAGACAGGTGGTTATTAGTAGGTCAATACCAGATGTTGTGTCTCCTGTCAGTTTTCCATGTATTGCAAATACACCACTCAAAAGATAATTGATTAAAACACCAGTGCAGTGCTGATGCAGTATACTGGGGTTGACAGCTGTGCCTGTTCATGGTCCCAAAGGATTTAATGGTGTAGTTACCACTAACTGCAGTCGGAAAAGGAGGTAGCTTTTTGTAATACAGTGAAATATTAGGGGCTCTGTTGAGAATTTGTCGCAAACACTGCACTAGGAATAATTGAGCAGCCAAGCAGCTGCTGACAGATATCTTTTAAATCCTTGGTTTTCCCTTAAACTGCGGGGCAGCACCTTGAATCTGCCAGCCTAACACACACGGTTTTTTCCAGTGAACTTCAGGCAGAAACGTGACAGCTGTTCTGGTTCTTATATGTTTTCCTTGCAAAAAATTTCTTGTCTCACAGGAATACAAAGTGCTGATCCAAAACCTGGGTTTTCACCACAAGCCATCTCCTCCCAGTACGTCTCCGTCTCCCTGACACTGTGGTTACCTTTTATGTCTGGAGGACTGCTACAAAGGGTGTAGCAAGGGATGGTGGTTATGGAGCCTTCCTCCCTCCCCCGGCACAGCTCAGTAATCCCCGTTGCATGCTGAGTACCCTTTGTACCACTGATCACACTGCTGAGCCAGAAGCCAATGTTTTGAACAGCATTCCTGCATGTATAGCAGGGCTGAATAGCATTTCTGGCATGTATTATGACAAATTACATAATTCAAGATGGCAGCTGTATTAGCTGTCTTTTTAGCTTGTTTACCAGGATGGAGGGAACTAATGCACAGAAATAAAATAGGGCTTATCCTCTCTTAGTCCTCTACCTGGGTGACAGGATAGCTCAGAACTGGGGTCTGACAGAGCACCAGTAAACCTGTAATAAATACTGAATATTGATAGTTTTGGGGGTATAAAAACATACATTGGCTTCCAAATGTACGTAGATGGTCTTCATAAGAATAAGCCTAGTTTTCTATCACTATCCTGAATAGGATAAAATGAAAATTAGAAAAGCCTTCACTTAACCTTCAACAGACCTTTGACATGTGTTCATGTTTCTCCTCTGAGTTTTATCGGGCTTCCTTGCAAGGAGTTTTTTCTCATTTAAATTCTGTTTCTACTTTGACAAATATAAGCCCCTATATTGTTGGTTTGTGTTGCTCAAAGATCCAGCAAATCGATCATTAAAAATTCATAAACAATGAAAATGCATATTTGCATCTGAATAAATAATTTGATTTAACGACATACTAATAGGTAAATGTAACTGATTGAGCAGAAGCATCAAAATTTTTGAAACATTTCTTTTAAGTTACTCTTGGAAAGGAGTATATTTTACTCCAGGTGCGAATAAAAAAAAGTGCAGGGTCTGCCCTGCTGGTTTTTGCAGATGGCAGAAGCAGGGCATATACCCAGCCACTGCCATCTGATCACCACCTCTGTCGAACTCCTAGCACGGCCAGCGCGATCCCCAGCCCTCTGGCAGCCTGGGCCACCCGGCTCCCTGCTAGGTAGTGCCCGGGCATTTTTCAGGGACTAACCCAGTGGCCACCCTCTCTATAGGATGGGAAAGTTTAACCACATAGGTCAGTTGGCTGAAGGGTCGGTAATGGACCTAGCTTATTTCTAAGTATAGTTATAGCCTAAGTGACTCTAATTTTCCTGGATTTTTCAAAAATTAAATGCACCTAAATATCGAAATTACTCACTGAAGATAAATCCATTCCAATTCTTTCTTTGTGAATGCTGTTTCAAAAGACTGAGTAGTATGTTGCACTACTTAGTCCTATAACATCAAGTCGAAGGCCAGTGCAATTTGTTATTAGCATGAAATTGCATTTGAGTGAAATATAATGCAATAATGCTTGCTGTGGTGGAGACAGGACACAGACTTGAATCTGTTTCCTCTCCCACTTTTTGCTTTCTTGGAGCAATGCCAGCAATCCCATTTATTGTGGAAATTATCTTGACTCCCAGCAGTCCCTGGAGAAAAAAATAGTAAACTTTTTAAAATTATGTTTTAATTTTGCATTATGATTAGATATACAGAATCTTTCATATGTCGGTTTTAGTACCCTATGGTCATCCAGAGGTGAAATGCAAGCCCTCTCAATTCAGGCCATTGTTTTCTGCCATGCTGTGATGCCACTGGGGATGGAGTTAAACTGTGTTGGAAGGTAGTTTGCAGAAGGCAGCTTGTGGAAGGTAGGTAACGTGCTGCTAGGTATTTTTGTTTACGATAAAGATCAAAACAGCTGCATAGTTTATGGAACTGGTAGCTGAAACAAAGGGAATGTCTGTCCTAAATAAGGTTTTCGCAATGCTTGAAGAGAGACTGCCCCACACGATTTGTAAGGGTACCCTTCCAACACAGTAAATGTCACTTCTCTGTATTTGTGACAAAAACAAGCAAAGCTGAGAGACGGAAGCATCAGAGACACTGGGACCCAGAAAGCAAAGCTGAAGAGAAAACAAGATTTTGGGTCTATGTGATGGAAAAACAATTCTATTACTGAAGATAATATTCCAGTTATTTGATGCTTCTCATTTTCAGGAGAAGAGTAGTTAATATACTGATTATGTAAATGAACAGGATAGCACTGTAGAAATAGCAAGTGCCATCTTCAGTGCCTCTTTTTTGAAGTGTTGCGAAAGACTCTGAGAACTGTCTAACTGTTTAGTCAGAAGGGATAACGATAGCCTTAACTAACGGTTAACACACTCTATTTGAAGATCATACTGGTATCACTCATGCAAATGAACAGTCGTGCTGTGCTGGTTTTCTGTTATGCTCTGAAGTGGCTCATGGGAAACTAGATGCCTCAAACATGAAGGTGAAACAGGTTAAGCTACAATAAAATAAAGTCAGTGACAGCAACGTGTACTTTAGTTTTGTGAACCTCTAACGGCAGACTTTACTGTGCCAGCTGGTAGTCCAGACACCTTAAGTTGATGGGTGAGCAGACAGAAAGGCATGCAAGCAGATACGTAGTACAAAAATGTAGTGTCTCAATGGGGAAGGAGATCTGCCATAGCACAAATTATTTAGTGGACTACCACAGTACAGTTCCAGCTGTACTTTGTTTTGTCTTGGCTATATTCTCCATGTAACCCTCTGGCAGGTTTTGGCTGCTGTATGGAAGTAAGTGTCTCAAACTCTGAGTCATGGTCACAGAGAAGGCAGCTGTGCCTCCCTCAGATGTGTAATACCTTTGCATTGGATGTTATTAAAGCCCAGAGCACACTTGAAGAGCACAATGCACGTCCATATTTCAGCCACTCTTCTTCACAGCCTGATATCTCAATGCAAAAAAACACTTTATTCAGTATTTTAAGCTAATATGCCCAAGATATGAAATGGTTGACATGTTTTCTGGGCTTATGGTAAAACGGATCAAAGCAGTGATCTGAAATAATAATGACCTTTCCCTGCTCTTCCCCTTTTCAGAGTGAGAGATCACACCTCTCCATGGCCATACTAACATATGCTGACTTAAGGAAAACATGGACTATGACCCAAGGCAGGTCCACATGTTCCGTTCTGCAGACTCTATTATGGCAACAAAAACATTGCCAAAGCACACATCAAGGGGGTTAAACTGCAACAAGAATATCTGGCAGCATCAACTGCCAGAGCCCTTGGCTCAGCAGGAATCATGGAGCAGCACAGGCTCCTCTAAGACATGAGGGGAATCTCCACTAAAAAAAAAAAAATTCTTACCATTTGTAACTGTTTGTGCTAACGGTAGCACACTTGCAACATGCGAAAGTGAGAAGTTTGGAAGCACTGCATGAGACCAAACCTCTGTCTTTTCATCAGTCTTTGCCCATGACTAGCTGCCCACGGTTTGGGTGGGTGTACTTTTCAGTGGATAAAGAACTGGCTGAACAGCCAAGCGCAGAGAGTGGTGGTGAATGGAGTTAAATCCAGCTGGCGGCCAGTCATGAGTGGTGTTCCCCAGGGCTCGGTTTTGGGTCCAATCTTCTTTAACATCTTTATCAATGATCTGGGTGAGGGGATTGAGTGCTCCCTCAGTAAGTTTGAAGATGACACCAAGCTGGGTGGGAGTGTCAATCTGCTCAAGGGTAGGAAGGCTCTGCAGAGGGGTCTGGACAGGCTGGATTGATGGGCCAGGGCCAACTGTATGAGGTTCAACAAGGCCAAGTGCTGGGTCCTGCACTTGGGTCACAACAACCCCATGCAATGCTACAGGCTTGGGGAGGAGTGGCTGGAAAGCTGCCCAGCGGAAAAGGACCTTGGGGTGTTGGTCGACAGCCGGCTGAACATGAGCCAGCAGTGTGCCCAGGTGGTCAAGCAGGCCAACAGCATCCTGGCTTGTATCAGGAATAGTGTGGCCAGCAGGAGTAGGGAGGGGATTGTGCCCCTGTACTTGGCACTGGTAAGGCCCCACCTGGAATACTGTGTTCAGTTTTGGGCCCCTCACTACAGGAAGCACATTGAGTTGCTGGAGCGTGTCCAGAGAAGGGCAATGAAGCTGGTGAAGCATCTAGAGAACAAGTCTTATGAGGAGCAGCTGAGGGAGCTGGGGCTGTTTAGTCTGGAGAAGAGGAGGCTGAGGGGGCACCTTATCGTTCTCTTCAGCTACCTGAAAGGAGGTTGTAGTGAAGCAGCTTCTCCCAGGTAACTAGTGATAGAACGATAGGCAATGGCCTCAAGTTGTGTCAGGGGAGGTTTAGTTTAGATATTAGGAAAAAGTTCTTTACTGAAAGAGTGGTCAGGCATTGGAACAGGCTGCCCAGGGAGGTGGTTGAGTCCCCATCGCTGGAGGTGTTCAAAAAACGTGTCGACGTGGCACTTCAGGATATGGTTCAGTAGGCATGGTGGTGTTGGGTGGATGGTTGGACTTGATGATCTTAGAGGTCTTTTCCAACCTATGATTCTATGTTTCAATGTCAAACTGCTTAGTGATGGACAAATCTGTGGGTATTACCATTTGTTAAATACACAGAGAATTCTCAATATTGCGGGCTGCAGGTAATTGTGCACATGTGGAGGGGTAGGTGTGCTGCAAAAAATTCACAGATTGAGAGTTTAAGCACAGCTTCCTTGCTAAGGAAATTAATGTCCTATTTCAGTGCTACCCATTGCTTCACACCAGCAATGCATGCCTTTTTTAATTTTTAAGGGTAAACTTCAATTTACCGTTAGCTGCTCTTCTGTATTTTAAATTAGGAATGGTTTTGAAGCCATTCTTGAGAAATATTTTTGGTAGGAGAGATAGAAAAAATCGCTGGAAAAGTAACCCTCGTCTTTTATGTGCTTTTTTATTTATCTTTGTTTTTTTCCTCAATCTTCTGACTCTAAAAAGCCTCATTACACACTTCATTAGTAGCTTTCTGAGGCCCTGTAGTGTACTAGCATCTACTCAGAGTCTCTGAGGGGTGAAATTGGAGATTTACTGAGGAAAGTTTGAGGGCTAATTACAAAGCCTTACCAACTAATAATGCAATCAGTGGGCCACTGGCACAGTGATAGTGTTCTCTGCTGCAGTCAATAAGATCTGGGTTAGATTAGTCCACAGGGTTAAGAGGGAATGCTGATGAAGGGCACCTAGTCATCTGGCTACCTAGGAAGCATCTTTTATGGGGTCAAAAGATGGTCCCCACCCTTTCTTCCTTTGCAGAGTAATAGAAAATGCTCTTAAGCAGTGTTAGGCACCTTCTTCTCTTAGAAGTAGCACAGTGTGAAACCCGGGGAGTAATTGAGCCCAAATCTCCTGCCTCGCTGTAGCAAATACCAGCTTGATGTTTTAGGGCTGAAATGTATTACCTTGGATTAGGGATGGAAAGGGGACCCTAAGGCTGTGAATAAAGTGCAGTCTTCTCGGGAATAGAACAGGCTTTTGTCAGAAAGATGCTGTTATGTAATGGATTGTGATGAAAATGCAGTAAGATTCAGGCCAGTCTCACAAGCACAAATACCGAGATCCAAGAGAAAATACATTTCTGGTGCTTATTCATTCCTGCTTTCAACAAAGATTTTAGTTTTACTTTTCATTTGAAAAGGATCATGAGCTGCTTTTCTCATTTGTTTAGTTTTTAATAAAAACTAAATGAGACTATAAAGTATACGTGTAGAAACACTTCCTCGGGCAAGGATTTGAAAATTAAGATGCTTTAGGTTAAAAAGGAGAAATCATGTATATATTTCCACTTCTCCCGATTCTACTCTATTTTTCCTCAGAAATCACATAGTGTCATTAACGTCTTCAGCTTCAGCATGAGAAGGTCACTTATTTGCTTAAGACTCATTGGCTTTAATGGACTTATATGTATGTTTAAATTAAGCTCATGCCCAGATGCTTGACTGAGTCCTGATGGTCTGCAGTCTACATTTGTTCTGCCTAACTATGGTGTTTTGCATGTGTACATGTATATGTACCAAAAACAAATAAAGAAGAAAAAAAAAGAGTGAAATAGCTTCCTGAACAATACGGTGAACATTTCAATAGGTGTTTAGGAACATACATCCAATATTTGAGTTCTGCTTAGATCCTCAGATCCATTTACTGAACTGCTGTATGATGCTTTAAATGCCTCTGAGTTTTTTCCATAACATCTGCCTGAGTATTTTTGTTGCTGACCAGTTCGCTGCCTACACTCCAGGGCAAGTTCAAAACAGTATATTGGAACAAGACTTTCAGGGTTATCTGTATGCGCACATTTGTCACCCCTCACAAACAATAGCTCCGAGTTGAGATTTCCCACATCAGACTTTTTTTATTGCATGCACATTCTGTGTGACTTGGAGTGCAGGCTTGGTTGAGCCTACATGCTCTGTATGTTTGCAAGGAGTGATCAAACCAGCAGACTGTTTAACTATTCCGGATGATTTCCTCTCATTCTCTTCTGGTTCGTGTTGTACAAGATCCCTAAATACTTACTGATGAGAAAGGTTCTTTTCTACCAGTAATTAGTAGGCATTTCATAAGGGTGGTAACAGCAGTCTCCACCTTTTTCCTAATACATTCCCGTAATAAATCAAATGTTCAATATCTTTCAGGCACTTTTTGAAAAAAAGGCTATGGGTCAATGGTGAAAAATATATGAGTCTTAAAAATTTAATTTGGCCCAAATTCTCATATCTGTCACTGATCCAAGAGAAGCTCCAGTCAGCAAAGATTAGAAAATAAAGTCTTTGCTACAGATAAATTTGCCAGATTTGTGCGTACTTTCAGTTTTTTCAAACAACCAGCCTACCTGTGCTGTTCTGAAGGGAGAATCAGACTTAATGTCTATACTCTGAGTTCTCCAATGGGCTGCACTCAGGCACATCTGTGCCCCTTTGCAGAGCTCTATTGACTTCAGCAGGCATCCACAGAGACACAGTGTGACTCGCAGCTGCTGCACAATGGCACTTGTAGCTAAGCTTCATCATTAGGTTCTGGTCGATGGGTTATTTCATGTACCTACAAAGACGTAGTTAAGATAGATCCAGATGGAGAAATGAATATCCATTGAAATGCAAATCTCTCAATAAAATAGGTTTTGATGACTTATGCTGCCTTGCTAATCCTAATGCACCTCCCTTTTAGGTGCCCAAGATGAATTCTTTTACAAATTCTATCTTTTTGTCCCAGAATGATACTTCTGAATTGCATATACTGATTTAAACAGAAGTGATTGTGCTTTCTTTAATGGTCCCATTCATTCTCAGATTTTTGGACAAATGCAGGCATGATCATTCAAATAAAAAGGTACGATTTTAGAATATTACAATTCCAAAAATTAATTTGATGGAAAATGGACTTTCTTTATATCTGATGCTCCCTTAGTAAACCTGATAGACCCATTCAAAATCAGAAGGTGACTTTCTTTCTACAACTTTTACAGACCTAGGAAGATTTTAATTCACTTTTGGTACCTTCTTGACCCAGAATTTGGGTGGCAGAACATTTGACAGAGAACAGGTACTCTGGGGAGTGATCACTGTTTTGAATGTGAATAGATCAAGGAATGACCTTAGCAAGTGCGCTGCATTGTTGCAATCATGTTCATACTTATTAAAGCAGAGTTATTAAGTTTATGACAAAGCATATGATATTAATCAGTTATTAGAAAATAAAATACAGACAGTAAAAAAAAAAAGAAAAAAAAAAAAACAGTGTGACAGAGATCCTTTTCTCAGGACTCACACACCCCATGTTCCCGCTAGGGTTATCCTGACTGTCAAGTGCTGCTGCTCAGGAATCTGAATTTGTAGTAAGAAGTGAGGGGACTTTGTTTTGTTTTGACCCTGGCTTAGCTATAAGCTCAAAAATCATGTCGGCCTCTAAATCTGGCATTTCAAGGTGTCCAAAAAGTGACACAATGTTGGTTTGCTATCATACATACCTTTTCCCCAAATGACAAAAAAATTTGTCTTCTGCAGAATATGCAATGGCTGCGTAAGTTGTGGTACAGTCCCACATGTTGTAACACAAGCTTGCAGTAATACTTGTCACACAGCAATGACAAGAGACTTCAGGAAACACGCCACAAGCCGTCCTGGGTGTTAGTCACCATCTGAACTCGGTGATGACAAAGCATGGGCTGAGTGCTGGACAAAGCGATAGGCTTCCAGTGAGCAGTGCGAGGTGCTGTGGTGTAGACCGCAGCGGGAACGCCTCGAATCCCGCAGCACTACACGCTGAAGGTGTTGGGCTGCTTCAGGCACTATCCATGGTCATACAAACTTCCCAAAAGTTATAAAACAATGGAATGCAGGAAAAAAACCCCGAAGTTAGTTATTTACTGTCTATAAAGTAAGCATCTTATTCCTTTTAAAAATACACAGTTAATAGAGGAGGAAACAGATGGCTAAATAATAGAGGGCTACAGATGAGGAAATGAGAGTCTTATCACTAGTCACTGAGTCTCTTATCACTAGTTAATGCTTGGCTGCAGCTATTGGATTAGCTTACATGATTGTTCCTTTCATTACAGCACGTTCTAAATAGCTGTCTAGTTTTATAAATCTTATGCTACAATGGCATAAGCGGGAAAACAACAAGGAGATGTAGATGTTCTCTTCCATCTCCTGAAACCTCTTGACAACTGTTATCTAATGCTTTGTGATTACAATATAAGATAAACTTCTTCCCACATTTTTACTGTACTAAGTCCTGTTAAGCACAGCTACAAGACATAGCAAAACACAGAAAGAATTTGTTTTGTGGGATCAAAAGACTAAAACAAATGTCTTTTTTTCTTTAGTTTTTGTTAGCACATCTTGTTGCTTGTAGGGCTAAGGTAACGTGTATTTTCCAGCAATTATTTTCCCCCCTTCTGCTCTTAAATTTCCATTTTGGTGGGATGTGGGCATGAATACTTAGTTTCTACAAGGAGAAGAATTTTTGCTTTTGTGGAAGCTAGTCTCCCCAGTGAGGGAGCAGGATTAGATGGCTGTAGCAGGGGTAAGCCGGACTCTGCTGACAGATAGGGATGTTAAAAGTGCTTTTGAAATCTGCAGAGGACAGAAGTAGGAGAAGTGGCCAAATTCTGGCTTCTGTGATGGTGTTTGGAAGATCTTGAACAGGACAGCTATGAGCTGGGAATTAAGAAGATTCTAGTGAGCAGTAAGAATTACGATCTGGGTTGGCTGAGAATGAAGGAGAGCTGTGCTTGGGGGTTTTGGTGAATGCAAGTTCTGGGGCTGGGGGAATGGACATCTTTCAGATAGGAGCAGCAGGACATATGAGGTTTGAATACAGAGGCTCGAGTCTTTGCAGACTAGAGGAATGCAAGAAAAGGGAGGCTGTGATGCAAGACTCCTAGAAACTCCTAAGGAGGAACTCCTTTTTTTTACTGCTGCCTCTTCCCTTATTCTTTACCTACGCTTTGCTGTTAGAATATGCAACCTAACATCTTTTCCATTCGCTCTGTATCAGGGTGGAATACTATCCCATATATGCTATCAGATATGCTATCAGATGTACTGTCCCAGATAAGCTTGCCATACTGTAGTTCACTTTATGTGGTTATAAAACGGTATTCCGTCCTCCCTGAATACACTCAGGCAATCTGCTGAGCACTGGAAGTGCTGTTGCAAATGTAGCTATCTTCACTGGGAGTCCTAAAGCTTTGCTTTTAGAGTAGAGGTTCTTGGGAGCTGCAGGGTCATTACGTGGGACTGCCTTATTCCTAAAATTTCTGTGGGCTTTGAGCCTTGCTTGAAGCTGAGATACTTCTCATTAAATTTGAGACCTCTACCTAGCTGCCCTGGACTTGCCCTAGCCAATGCAAAGGGGGAAGAAACCCTTGAGGGCAAAAAAGCTTTTAAAAGGGAATCCATTCCTAAGATCTTGTTTGCTTGGAAAAGCAAATGGGAAGAGGACTGATATACCAATATATTTTTTCCTGTTAGTCTCATCCTCTTCCTCCTTCTCCATAGTACGAAACTTTAGAGTCACCTCTGATGCTAATGTGTGTATTTGTGTATAGTCCTGGAGACGAACTGTCAAACCATCTCATGTGCTTATGCTTGTCTTGCCCTTCTTCAGTGATCAGCTGAGATATGAGATCATCTACTACAGAGCATAAATGAAAATTATTCTCTTTTATCAAAGTGATAGAGCTGTGGTGCTTTGGAAATGAAGGTCAAGAATTTTGTTCCTAACTTGATGGATGGGGTGGATGTCATTAAAAAGCCAGCATTTACCAACGCTGCATGTGGTGTGTGCTTTGTAGCATTGTTAGCAAGCATGAAAGTTCCTTGAGCAATAGATAATGACATTTGAGAGCAACTTCCTTATGTAACTTTTGGGTCTATGGTGTTTTGGTTCTGGATCATGTTTACAGCAAGAACATAATTTTTACCATGCATTGTGACATTTGTCCTAGAAGATAGCTTTGAGCATATATCTTAGAAACGAAAGTTAATCTTTCTTTTTATCAGGAAAATTTGAAAGTATTAATCAAACAGATGTGAAATTGCTTTTACAGCCTAATATATGTAACATTTATTTGGCTACAGTCCTATGAATCAATTGGTCTCCTCTGATAAATTAAAAATAATTTAATTATCAGGTAATGTCCAAACTCATTCATCAAAACTCAGCTGGTTAGCAGTACCATGGAATACTAGGCTTCTTCCCTTAATAAATTATTGCTGTAGAAATTGTTGGTTGCATTTAGTGACAGCAGAACCTCACAAGGATAGTGAAATACTAGGTTGTTGAGCATTACTTAGCAGAAGAGATAGTTATTAGGAGCCAGTTTAAATGAATTAATTTTTAAGTTGTTTATAAAATAATTTATAAATTACAATTTATTACCTCTATCTTTTCTTAGTGTGGCCCATGTTTTAATGAAGAAACCACAAATGTGTCTTTCACAAACTGCTTCTGAACTCAGAATCCCAGATTTTACCACCTGATAACAAGCAGAAGGTCCAGAGGGGACTTGTCTAACTGTTTTGAAAAATATTAAATTAACAGTACCAGACAGATTTAGTAAAGCATACACAAAGAATCAGAATGACACAAAGCAGGTGACAGTCCTCAGCCTGCTTCCTATAGAGGAAAGGAGGTTTAGTTACCTCAAACAACTAAATATAGATGGGGAGGCTCTACACCACTTTGCCTAATTTATTATATTTTAATTCATAACTATGGGAACACAAAAATGCTGCTACAGTTCTTGTTTTCATCATCTAAAATGAAATTAGACCCACTATCAGACAGCTATCTTAACTTGCAAGACTGTAATGACTTAATTAACCTCTGATCACGTGCCTGCATGAGTATCATACATTTTCGTTTTGGTTTGAGCAGTTATAGCACAGTTTCTACTTAGTTTACCTCTGTCTTGAGGTTACAGAGATATTCCATAGAAGGCACTGAATAAAGACAGTGAATAACCAAATAAAATGTTTGTCCTCTGGGGAAATTTCGTAAGAATTTTAAAAACTTGCCTGCCTTGCACCAAGACGAAAACAAAACATGTCCTTTTTTTGAAGAAGATGAAGGCAGCTCATCTTAGAGCAGCACACAGCCCAGCCATTGGCAGACGCACTGAGGAAGCAAGGCTATGTCTATGTTGACCCCGAGATGGCCAAGCCAGGGAGAACGTGTGGAAGATCTCCCAAGTATAAGGTTGGGAGTTCTATAAATCCCATCTGCTCTTGCAGCTGATGGTGTGAGGGACCCTGGGTCATCTCACATATCTCAACATCAAAGGACGTGGCTGCACACAGAGGTGGAACTCAACACTATTTTCCACTGTAGTCAGAGCCATGGTAACGAGTCTGAGATTCCTCCCTGAGTGCTCCTCGGGAATTGCTTCCAGCCCAAACTCAGGTTGTGTCCACTTGGCGGGAAGGCTGAGTCCTTCCTCAAGCACTGGCCTATAGTGATGCTTAATGTTTGAGAAGTATGGTCTAAGAAGCAAGGTCCTGGTCTGTGCCTCGTTTTGCACCGGGAGTTGAACCTATGGGTTTCTCATTCACTGAGTGGTCTGGTCCTTCCAGAGAGGAAGCCTCCCCCTTCACAGGGAAATTTCCAACAGCCCGGGCATGTGTCACAGCCACGGCTGCACGGAGTAACTCTGCCAGCTCAGTGTCAAATAGCTGTATTGCCGATACCAATATATATTCAACTGGCACAAATATATTGTTGCCAGAAACTGTGTTTTTGTTAAAGCTACCTTTAAGGAAGAAATCTAAAACATGCCTATTTACCACATGAAACCCAACATTTTCTGAAACACAAATTAATTTCTGTGCTGCTGTTCAGGGATGAGTGTCAGGGGACTCCTAAAGTCTGGTTTTCAGAGGTTCTGAGAACTTTGGTGAATCTTGTTCACAACTTTCTTTTTTTTTTCAGTTTTGTATTCCGAGTGAAATTCTTCTCTTAGGCTTCTTTTATTTTCCTGGAATGACGGATAGACAATATATTTGACATAAAACATGAAGACTAACATACCCTTGTTGTGGAAGCATACTGAAAGGGGCTCGGTGTGGTGTTAGTCCTCCAAACTGGGAGATGTGTTGTAAGAAAAACATTTCTAGAGCTTCGTGCAGTTGCTCCAAGTACCTTAGTAATCTTTTTTTTTTTTTTTTTAGCTGCACATGGGATATTTTGATCTTTTGTAAAAATGTATCAATTCTTTGAAGATAAAAGGTCTCTTGATGCCTAACACCTTGATGAAAAACAGATGACAAGTAACAGATTCTATCTATGAAGTAACATTTTTAGTTACTTTGGTTTATGCTTTCACTCTGGTTCTTGTTCCTGTTGACCTAGACATTCTCTCTTAGTAAAGTTCAACGTTAATAGCCAGGAGGATTGATGGTGTTTAAATACAGCAAAGACAAAGATTTCATATCGTCTAGGTAGCAGAACTGCAGACAGACTCTCTGTTTGTGCTAAGGCGTTTGACTACACCAGATCTATGATGAGAGAGATTTTGACCCTGGGGAACGGCTTTGTGAGTCTCATACAAATTACTGTCTTTAGTGTCCTAATTGATTCCATCTGTAGTTTTACACCCTTTCCTTTTTTCTTCCTCTTTCCTTTGTAGTCAGAGCTACCTTCAAACTGCAAGTGACGTGCCTGGGGGTCACAACCTGGATCCCTCTGCAAACTACAATTCCCCAAAGTTTCGCTCAAGGAATCAGAGCTATATGAGAGCAGTGAGCACACTCAGTCAGGCCAGCTGTGTTAGTCAGGTGGGAAATTCTTCTTATAACTTTTCTTATAGGTTAATCACAGATGCAAGAGTTGTTACTATCGGATGGTTTTAGTGTGTTTTTTCAATGAATATCAAACTAGGATGTGAATTGTCAAAGCAATTCAGTTCTAAGGAATGTAACCCTTGTTCAGAATTTCAAGAAAAATACTGCATGCTAGAAGCAAAGGGACACTATCACGCATAATATTTTCCATTTATTTTTCATTACAAATATAAATACTGGTATTTTCCTTTTCAGTCTATATTAAATATTTAAATGTTAAGAAGGTTCAGATTGAGCGTAAGGAGCACACTCCTACAATACTCATCCTCTGAAAATATCTGCTCTGATTTCAGTAAAATGGGTTGCCAGATTATGATATAGATTAAAATAATTATGCTCCAAAGGAGCAGTGATTCATCTCTAAACTCAGTCCCTCACTCTTCTTGAGTGAAAGAATAAGTCCCATCAATTTTTCTATGTATGGCCACTTCTGAAAAGAGATGTTTTCGCAGCCTGCAGGTTTTATGTTGGTTAGTTAGAACAAATTCATGCTGAAGTGAGATCTGAATCAGGCCAGAAGTGCAAGCAGCCCTTATGATGTATGTGCATGTATTGTTTATCGAAGGACTTTACATAAAATTTCCAATGTTTCTAATCTTCATTGGTCCTGACATTTCTTCTCTGTGTTGCTTCACAAGAAGTGGGCCCTGCCCTCTCGTCAGACATGTGTTACTTTATTTTTCTTTGACCATTTAGTGAGACATCTAAGGGTATAGTAGCTAACTGTGCCCAATGGTTATGTTAAAAAAAAAAATCTTTTTAAAGCAATTTTATATTCATTCACATTCAATTTGGATTGCATGGCTATTCAGGCCTTGATTCAACTCATCTACCTTGAGGCTTTTAACTAAGGCAACAGCTAAAGCTTCCTCTGTAGTTAATGGAGTGAAAGAGTTCCTTCCAGGACAATGCACATCCCAAGCGGGCTGAGAGCCCTCTGGAAGTGCTTGTCATGCTTCACCAACTGTAGGGAGTTGGGAGGGACTAGTTGCCTGACTAATGCCCGTCAGTCAAATTCCTTATTTTATGTGAGATAAATCTAAGTATAATCTTATGTAGCACACATCAGAATTAGAAACAGTTAGTCATTTTCCAAACCTTTCATTATTTTTTCATGGCTCCCTTGTGAAACCCGCCCTGATCATTTTCATGCCTTGTTTTTCATTACCCTGGTTTGGTTATTTTCTATTTTTATTACACTCTGTTTTTGAGAAAGTTTTACAAGAATTAGATCCTGCACTCAAAGCAAGTGCTGTTGGCTCTCACGTAACAGTGCTGTAACAGAGGACTATTCTAACATCTTCTGTCTCTTTGACCATGTCTGTGCATGGAGATGTTTACTGAGCTGTCCATAATCACTAATTGGTTTCAGCAGTGGTTAAAATTCTTTATCCAATGTGCATTACCTGGAAAGATGTCCACAATAGATTTCATTTGCAAGTAGATTGCTTAACTGGCCAGATTAACTAAACCTGCTGGATATAGTTCCGTACTTTCTTTTTCAGTCTTCACTAACTTACATAATTTTGTGTCAAATACACACTTTCTACCTCACAGTCCAGCTGTTTCCAGACCAGTATTGCATTTAAGAGATACTACACAAAGTACAGGTGTTAAAATCACAAGTTCTGAACCTTTTTTGCTTTCTGTTCTTTTTTCCATGACACCATCATCTTCTTGTCCCATCTACATAAAAGCAGTTTCTATGATTTGTTGTGGTTTTAATGCCTTTTTTTTGTGAGATGCTTCATTTTTCTCTCTTGACAAAGGGTAGAGTCAAGAAAGATGCTGGGTTCCATGGTTTATATTTTTAATTTAAGTTTTAAAATTTTAATTTTTCTATTGTCAATGACCTTAGTTTGGAAGAAGTGGTTAGGACTGAAAGTGTTTATTGACTACATTACTGTAAATTTCCTGATCAATGATGTATGCAAAATATTTCAGAGTAAGATTTTTTTTTTCATCTTTTCAAGATTGCATTAGTCTACTTAACTTTATTAGAAGCCAATTTTATGAAGGGTAATGTAATTCCTTTCAGAAGAGATTTAGTAGCCAAAATGTCTTACATGAAATTAAAATATCAGTTATTCATTATCATCAGAAGTTCTGTATGAAATTTCCATTTACTTAATCAAGATCCTAAAACATTTGAAACATTTGCACTCCCTCTGTTTCCGTAATGAATAATGAACCAGGAACGGTAATAATGAAAAATGCACTTAGCAGCCGTGTAGAAAAAGTAATATCAACTGGATGTGCTGCTTAGTGACGCTACGAATGTAACTTGGTATTTATACTGATTCTGATTTCTAGAACTCTTTTTAAAAAAAAATATTATCAGAAGGACATATCAGGAGGTCATACATTTGTCTGTCCAGTGTTAAATTCGTATCTGATTTTGGATAAGCATAATTTTTAATTATTCAGATACATTTGCAGGTAGTTAGGGCTGACTTCAGAGAAAGTGTTAAAGATGACCTAGGTAGAATTTAGGCACTCATATTCAAAACTGCAATGCACAGTTCCCTACCGAGAGGCTGCCCAGGGAAGTGGTGGAGTCACCATCCCTGAAGGTGTTCAAAAAACGTGTAGATGTGGCACTTCGGGACATGGTTTAGCAGGCATGGTGGTGTTGGGTTGACAGCTGGACTTGATGATCTTAGAGGTCTTTCCCAACCTTAATGATTCTATGATTTTATGATTCCGTAAGCCTTGCCAGCCTGTCTAAACCCTGTCTATCATGAAAGCTACCTAAAAATGTGCAGTTTTGCATCACGCCTAACCTGCAGGGCCGGGTGGGCAGCTAGGTGCTGGGTTCTGCCCACACCCTGCGGGGAGCTGGTTCTGCCACAACTGGTGGCAGAAGCATCAGACTGAAAGCAACGCTGCTGAAGAAAAGGCAGCAGGAGTGCCTGCATCTCTTTTTTCTATGGTAGTTGAAAGGCTAACACAATTAACCAGGGAGTGAGTTTGGTTTAGGGCCCTGCTCAGCTAAAGGTGGTCCAAGCATTACTTTCTTATCTGACCACTTTTCACTTCGTTTCAGATGATAGTTATTCTTTCATATGCTTCACTGGACCCAGTTCTAGATGCAATATTTCTCAAGCCTTTCAGCAGCATCACCTCCTCTGAATTTACACAACTTCGAGTATCAGATACTTCCCTGAGCCCCTTTGTAGTGAGAGGAAGATAACAACCTACCACACAGGCTAAATATCCTCATGAGTAGTAAGTTTGCTGATAAATGACGAACCCAGGCAATCTGCTCTCACCTTTTGAGGGCTAATATTAGTATAGCTGATTTCTGTTCTCCTATCCTGGCAGAACATGGATTTCCATCAGTGCAGAGCAATCTTGTTGGTTACCATTAAATTGTGTATTTACAATCCTCTGAATATGCCAAAAGGTATTAAATGAAAAATTAATTGTATGGCATGCGTGATGTACTGAATATATACATATAAACAGCTGTTAAAAACAGTTTAAAAATGTGAATGTTCAGAAGGGATTACTACATTTTAACTATTTGCTAAAACAGTTCTTCATCAATGTACAGGTGTCCATTTGAGATGTTGAGGCCGTGATGATCACAAAAAAGCAAGTGAAAAATCAAATGCATTGTTGTTGTTTATTCAGATGAGTGAAGCAGAGGTTAATGGGCAATTTGAATCGGTGTGTGAATCAGTGTTTAGTGAAGTTGAAGCTCAGGCTATGGATGCCCTTGACCTCCCTGGATGTTTCCGAACAAGAAGCCACAGTTACTTGCGTGCCATTCAGGCAGGCTATTCCCAAGATGATGAATGTATCCCTGCGCTGGCATCTTCCAACATCACCTCAACTATCAGGTCAACCACAGGTAAGCAAATCTGCACTGACCCACTGTCCTGCATGTAAAAATGTTGTCTTGTTTTGTAAAAGGATGTTTGACATTGGAAACCATTTCCCTATGTACTGACAATATTTGCTACCAGCATTCTTAGGTTTGTAATACCGTACTGTTGTGGCTATAGCTTGGAATAAGCTCCTTCCAGGGAGAATCCTGCAAGCACAATATAATGGACCTGGACTTTTGACTTCCATTTCCCATACATACAGTTATCCAGGTGCAAATGTAAAAATGCAAGTGCAAATGGTATCATTTAGGTATTGTTAGACATTTAGGTGGTTTTGTCTATCAGCTAATTGATCTTCTAAATGAGATCAGGTGCACTGATTTTAATTTAGGTCCTTAAAGTACTAAAGGAAAAAGAGAAGCAAGATTTTAAATATTTGGTCTAAACACTTACAGGCAATTAACTTCACTGGGAATTAATTAATTACTTTTAGAAAAGGTGTAACCAGTTGTATCAACACACTGAATCACAAACATTATGGCAAGCTTCACACATCTGCTATTACTCATCAGTAACTGTTAGCATTCATTGTTACACCATTCACTTTTAGGATCTCTTAAAATTCTACTGGCAACTTTCTTTTCTCTTATTAGTTGCTTAGCAAAGATGATAGCTCTATTCATTGTAGAATATTAGTGTTTAGTGATGGTAGAGAAAACATTGCACAGATAGCAGTTAAATATCTAAAATGAAATCTATAAAAAATACATATTCTTTGTAAAGTGATCCAAATTCACTTTATGTTTCCAAATATGTCAATGTCAGTTCCTAAATATGATATTGTCATTGCCACATACTGTAAAATAGCAGTGCAGGCTACCCATCTACAAAAGATAAAAATAGAGCTCAAACGTATCATGCAAAAATACTTTTTAAATTATTTCCTTGACACATCTGTTGTATAGCAGAACAGTGGGAGCTTAGAAAGGAAGTAAGCTGAGGTTGAGTAACATAAATTTGCATTCCAGAAGTAGCATAAAATGTTATCTTAATCATAGTATTTTAATTGCTATATATAACTTTGTGTAAATCCAGAAGTTGTAGCTTACAGTGCCACCTCTAGGGATGTTTCTGTCCTTTGTTTAATAGAGATGCTATCATGATATGAAATGAGATTTTATTGCTACCCTGGAGACTAATTTTCATCTTTGTCATGTAGTCCTGTGTGATTATTATGAAGAAACCTTTCATGGCAAAAGACACAACGAAGTATCTATTTTGGTGTCTGACTTCAGGTACTGAATTGGAATACTTTCAGAATTACTTTGGTTACCAAGCAGATTGGTTTTAATCCAAGCTGTCCTCTGTTTATGTGCTAGATAAACCCAAAACTCTCACTGAAAGGAATTTATTTTATTTTCTCTAGAGCAACAAAGCCGAATTATAGAATATGTTTGGGAAAATAACCAGTTTGGACAGTAAATATGTTTGAATCCCAGTGGTTTCATACCTGTGAAAAATGTTTTGCATTGATTAGCATTCTGCTGGTTAGATATTGTGGTAAAACTTTAACCTTAGTTTCACACATGGCTTCTCCCTCATCTTGGAAATGATTTATCAGATAGATTTTCTTGCGCAAATATGTAATCTTTCTGCTTTGTTGTGGTGAGATATTATTGACAGCGTGGAGAAAAAAGACGATTTGAGATGCTTTCTTGAGCCAAAGCTGTTTCCAAGCCTATGGACTGTATAGAGTTCTGAGTGTGGTTCTGAATTCAAAATATTATCTCTGTACCGCTGAGTGAGTTTGTCCTCAGCTTCAACGTAAGATAAATATTCAAATTAGAAATATTTCTCTGATCTACAAGAAGAGCAAGGAATATGTGATTCACTATTAATTGAAAATTTCAGTTGCCAAGCAAGTTCTCATTTTTAAAACCCTCGGGGTAACTCCTCCATATTTCTCTCTTCAGCCTCTGTCACTTTGGAGGGAGATACTTCTCCTGTCATTACTGTAATTCAAAAAAAAGAAACCTCATTTCTCCAGCCCTCTCTGAAAATTGTAGAAGCAGCAGCAGCTGTCTGAAATGTGAAAATGGTGTTGGCAGATATTTGACATTTATATGGACTTCATTCAAATACATGTCAAAAAGGTCGAAGTTTCACATCAGCCTTCACTTCCAATTCAGTCTTTTGAATTCTTAGTAAAATTACATTACATTAATTCCTTTTTTGCTTCTGATGTAACAAACTTCTTGGCAAAGAAACTAAAGCAATTTCATAGAAAATTAACAGGCATTGCAATTTAATTATTACTTGAAATTTTAGTGATATAGGTCATGACTGCTTCTTATCGACGTTGTAAAGCAATTAAATCATAGCACATAGCACATAGGCTTAACTAAAAATTGATTCATGTAACTAAAATGTAAATCTAAAACAAAAAATGTAATATTTGATCTATGAATTAATTTACAAAATCATGGAATATCTATTTGCAGCATGCAGTTTTCTACAATATCCCTAGATGCATTAACAGCTTTCAGAAGGTAGGAAGGTTTGCAACAATAATGAGTATTATGCAGGACATTATTAATGGACTCTGTTAACAGGGTTTTCTAATAGATGGAAAAAGAACTACCAGTAATTAGGTCTTCTTAAATGTATACAACTTCGCAGAGAAAGCCCGATGGTTCATTGGCAATATCTGTGGTACCAATGAACACATAACCTTCACTTGGACCCCCATAGTTTAATTACTTGCAGAACCAGACCTCTCTGCTTCAGATGCAGACTGTGTGACAAGACATAGGACACTACCTGTTGCCCCAGGTGTAAGTGAATGAGACAAATGACAGTGCAGAGGAGGCAGCCTGCATTGCTGACACACTGTAAGCTAGGCCTGGACTCTATGTGACCCCTGCTAAGAGTCATATTTCATTGCGGTTAGGGCATTTCTAGCCATCCCATTTGATTTTGTACAGAGATAATGAACCCAGTAAAAAATACTTCATGTCAAAAGCCCTGAATGACAGCATATGCTCTCTGTCTCTGAACTGCATCCAGCTGCAGCTGTCAGATGCACAGCTGAGAAAATACAGCTCCAGCTGCTGCTGCCTCCCACCTTCTCCCTCCATCACAGACAACATGTAATTTCCTGAATAGGAAGCCGCAGAGCACAGTAGTCATCCTAACTACTACTGCCTTACATCTCTGCTACTTGTGCAAGCAAAGCTTCTCTTTTCAGGAAGAGTTCATAAAAGCTGGGTTGCTTTTCCAGGTGGTACCAGCTTGGTTCCCCACTGTCTAAGTGTATCTGGACGCATATACACTATGCTGTCAGGTCGGAGTGCTCCTTCATGGTAGCGTCTGAGCAGCAGAGTGAAGCGCTGCGGGGAGCTACTCAAGCTTCTGGAGGCATCAGAGCTGTGTCACCGCCGGCATGGTGAGCAGTGAGCCCTGGCTGCGTAGTCCTGTTGGGAACCAGAGTGCGCTGCGCTGGGAGCAGTGCTGCAGTAATGCTTTATCCCACCTGCAATATCTAGGCTGGCTTACTGAAAAGTGATGAAAATACTCCGGTACAACACTGGACTGTGCTATGAAAACATCACCAACAAGGAGGTCTGGAAGTCCTTAACCAATCTCTCGTTGTTTGCCCTTTACCTGAGGTCGTCTTCTTCTGTTACATGTCCTGTACGTAAAGAGAGTCCTGTGTGTGACTCCACATGTTATAGAATATTTCAGGATGTTTCCTCACAACTTTTCCTGCTGACGTTGTTTGATTTTACCATGAATGCAGAAATACTTACTAAGCTGCAATAACACCAGAGGTAGCAGTTAGAATGGTCTGTTGTGAAGCAGAAGAACATGTTAAAATGCCTCCTCTGAGACAGAGAGTAATTTGGTATTTGCACCTTCGGCCATCCAGGATATCCAGAACACCAGGTAATCGTGTTCAGATGTGGGGGGCACATTCAGTTTCTCCTGATGGCATTATTCTACATTGTGTAAAACGCTGTCACCTTTACTGAGGGAGACACTGCCGCTCTAGCCCCCTGCTCAGGACACTCACCCATCCATCAGGTGGGGTATGTGCTCAGTGAATATTGCTTTTGTATGCAAATCAAAACAGCTAAAACACAAAAGGCTAAACATCCTGTAAGGACGAACTGAAGCACTCCAGTCACAGGTACGAAATCCTTCTCCAAGGACTGATGGAGTGGCCTTAGTTAAGTTCTTCAGCTTTCAGGCTGATGAATAAAAGGGAGCACCATCTTCAGATTCTTAAAGTTACTTCACATTTTCCTCTAACACAAGTTATTTGGATACAACTGGATTTTTTAATGAATGGATTAATGACAAAAAAACCCCCCACCTAGCTATGGACTTCAGCACAATGGGGATTGGGTCACGGTTCATAAAGGCATCTGGATTTCTGTCCTGTGTTAAGTGTCAGTCCAAGATCTCTTCTCCCACTTCAGCAATTTCCAGCCGATCTTGAGAGAAACTTAGCATGAAGCACTGCTGATTTCACAGGATATAGTTACTAGCCTTAAGTGGCCAGTCCACCACATTACAATTACTTTATTTTTCTGGAAGACGTAGCACGATGCAAACCTGTCAGATCAGTTGTATATGCACCTCCTTTTATCTAATTCATAGTAGTTATCTCTACTAAACTTGTGCTTACTAAAGAGTCCACTGAAAAAGATGAGTAGGGAAGTGCCTTTTGTCCATTTTACTTTTCTTAGCCAGTAGGACTCCAATTGGCAACGAGTGAACTTCAGAGAATTCCACATTTACTGAACTATTGAGCACTAATTCCAAAACCAATTAATTCAAACAAGGTCACATTGCATGAGGGAGTTTTCAATTACAGTTCATACGATTACTCCGAATGGGTGAGGAATTGCAGATTTCCTTTCACCTGACTTAAAGCTATATTCAGCTTCCATTTCTGAAATAAGGGGCTACATATGGTGAATTTTTAGAGCACATGTTTGATATTCAGCCACAAAACTCTCATTGCCAGGAAAGAGATTGCACGCTCGTGTACCTACAAACATAAAGGCACGAGAATATGATATTTCTGCTGTTCCATAGCACAGCTACCTGTGCAGACCCCAAAAGGACCGATTCTCTGGTTGCTATCTGCACACTAGTGACAGTAGTTGTTCTTTCTGGGTGTTTTTTTTAAAAAAGATGAGGATACCAAGGGCAAGCAAAAGTTAAAGTCATGATGCTACTACATATGAAGTTCAGTGAAGGGTCACTGAGAAGACAAAGGGTCTTGAGCTTCTCTCCCATAAGGAAAGGTTAAGAGAGCTGGTTATTCAGCCTGAAGAAGAGAAGTCTCAGAAGGGATTTTATAAAAGTATATAAATAAAAAAATTGAAAAACACACTCCTTAGTTCCTAAAAGAAAATCATTTTATGATCAATAAATGCATGATTTTCTTTTCTTTTCTCAAGAATTAGATACTTCATCCATGTGGCTGCTTGGATCTTCTTAATCCAATGCACTATGGCTAGGAAAACCCAACCAAACGGGGCAAAACGTATGCATGAAATAACGTCCCCACAATTTCTGTTCTCTCTACAGAAATAAATGCTGAGTGTTAGAGGTTTTTGCTGGTATCCATTGCTAAGTAATAGCTAGCAGGGATATCCACAACAGGTATGTTTAAAGCCACAAAAACTTAAGTCCAAATGAGATACAGGAGGCTGTTTTCTCAATTATAATTTGCCTGTTGACTTTGTTTAATTACTGTTGGGGCTCCATGGAATTAGCTGGCATTCTAATTCTCTGCAGGAAACGTACCATATATCTGTGGGAGCACTTGGGGATCCTGAGTTAATACTTTGATGCTGTGCCAACTTGTGTGCCTATACTGGGAGAATAAATCTTATCCTAACAAATGATGAGCCCAGTTCTACACTTGGCTATGCACACATCATTTTCATTCCTTTGGGTATATCTGGGAGGAATAATTAGTCTTTAATTCTTTTCAATATATTGAAGTTCTGCTGCTATGCTGACACTGCTGTTTAATAGCAGATCTGCATGGTGGAAGTGGCCCAGCGAGTCACTGGGATGAAGGTGACACAAGCCCTTTGATTCGAGGAGTTCAACAGAGGATGGCCAAGGGGTCACTGCAACTGTTCATAACTCTGGGATTCCCTGAGACGGAGCAAGGCTGTGCTAATCAGGGCTGCCTGGCTGCCTGGCCTCTTCAGGCTGATGAGGCATGAAAACAGTTGGAGCGGTAGCCCAGAGCTTTTCATAATTCTCATTCTCCTCGGTACAGATGATCTGCAGAGGCAAAGTTAAAACCGAAATTGCTGCCTTCCATCTATGGTTAGTTTAAGAAAATGTGTAATGAGTGTTTGTCCCTTGCTCCTGCTGTTCTGTGCTTGACTTAATTCCACCATAACCTATTAGATTTGCCAGACAGCTCGTTCTTTTTTTATTAAAAAGGACACCCATGCTCTCTTCCCTGGCAGAATTTGGCTTCAAAGTTGTTCTGTGGGATCAGTTTTCACAGAGTTTTCTCAATTTAATTTTCTGTATCATATTATAAGGAAGAAAAAAGAGAAGAAGGAATGGATGAGAAAAGTAATCATGCAAGGAAGGTGATTCGCTGCTCAGGTGTTTGAAGCCTTCCTGGCATGCTAGAAGCTAACAGTGGCAGAGGTAGATCTCAGCCCAGCTATTTAGCTTGAGGTTGCCAGAGGGTTTTGTCCTCAGGTGGGTCTGTGCAGCAGTGGGAAGCTCACAGGACGGGTGAGCCCTCTCCTGCCAGTGCTGCTTCTTCTGTGCTCCTCAGTGAATGAAAAAACCTCTTTTCAGAAGCTCTACATATATTCAGTCCTGGGTTTTGCTGAAGGCACATATGTCAGGAGCCATAACGATGAAGTGTGCACTGGAACTACAATGCTTGCTGTGCTGGGCATAAAGACATCATTTTGACTGCATTCTGACACTGATTTTTACTAGCTTACAGGTAATATTTTATCCATCAGGGCCTCAGCTCATCAGCTAATGTAACTAAGCATAACTCCCTTGAAGCTGATCCAGTTTTGCTTGCTGACAAACTAGCCCTTGGCTTTGTTACACTTTCAGTACAACAGGGGTGGGAGCTGTGTTCTGCTTCAGCTTCTTCAGAGTAAAAAAATTCTTCCAAAAAACGGTGTGTGCAGCCACAGGGGAATTCCTCTCCTGTGGGTCCTAGCAAAGGCACAGGGGCTGATAGAGGGTGTGTGTGAAGAAAGCAAGCTGCATTTCAAAATAACGATAAACTCCTTTACAGCAGGTCAAGTCTCGCTTCCATAGGGACCCTTCCACTTACAGAATGTACATGTAACAGTAAAGCTATTTCCAAAAATGTGTTATCAGGCATTTAGGGAGGCAAGTTCAGGTGCTCTTGCTACTGTTCTGCCTCATGGTGAGCACATTTTGATTAATGCTCGCCACGTACAAATGTGCTTCTCCTGAGGGACATTATTTCTAACTTTCAAAATTGCCTTTTCCAGGAGAACAGAATACTAGTGGGCAGCTGCCAGCCAAATTCTTCCCAATAACAGAGGCACCTGAAGGCAGAGACAAAGCAAGTTCGTCACTATTTAAATAATGCCCTATCTCTGTTTCAGTGGGGAGGCACAGAAGTAGGAGAAAAACTTTTATAGTTATCTTTAGTTTTACTTCCAGCAAATTCTCTGTTTTGTTACTATAAAAAAAACTCTCAGGATGCTTGCACATCACTTCCAGCATCTCAGCAACTCCCATTCTCTGTTTTCAGTTCCCTGAAATGGAGTTTCATCAAGATGAGCTTGTATTTAAGTCTCCATTGCTGTTTCAGGAATTTTATTCAGACTCAGGTCTATGCTAGAAGGGCAATTGGTAAACTTGATACTTAAAACGTACTGAAAGATATTTTTCCAGAGGATCAGAGAAAATAAAGATACTAAAATTGGTGACATTTCTAGGGCATAACCAGACAGAATTAGGCTGTGGCCAGACAGGTTAGTTGAATGGTGTGGTTTGCCTCCAGATCAAGTCATCTAAACATAGAAGCTTCTGTGAAAGCTAGTTGTCTAAGTTCCCATGACAATAAATTCAGATTCATTCAAAGATAATTGGCTGGTGCCATGTAGGACATTTGAGGCATCCACGTGGGACCTACAAGAGAACGGCATCCTCCTGGACAAGCAGCTGTAGGCTAGGCAGGAGGACCTCGGACCTCTAAAAAGGTATTAGATACCTATGCTTAGGTGAGTTTGACTCAGACTGAATACAGTGTATGGATCTATTGTGCACCAACTGAGAGTCAACAAACCCCTGCCTACGCTGAGGTGTCTTACACTCACCTAATAGCACCCTGATACTTACCAACAAACTCTGCACTCACTGTAAGGCCAAGGTTAAGTCTCAGTAGATAGTAGGTAGTCCATAGTCCATTGAAATATACAAACTGGAAACCACAAATATCCAAGCAATCCAAGCAGCTCATTACTACTCCTTAAGGGCAACTAGAGGACATCCAAATAGGGTTAGGGAAGATATTGAGGTTGAAGTGAATAACCTACCACTCGGCTTTCTGAGACTGAGAACAGAATATCAAGGGCATATCAATGAGTCATGATTTCTACACGTGTTTCTTTACCTTTTGGGATAGTTCTGTGTCCAGAAAAATACATGTATTTCCACTGTTTGTCTCCTTCCTCCAAATCAAAAAAAAGTAGAAATTTCAGTCATAAAAATTCATCTCAGCTAATACGTATATCTGAAATGTGACTGTCAAAGGCAGTCACATTAATGTCCCATTGTAGTCAATGAAATGTGATTTATCTCCTTTAGGACTGGTATCTGTTATGAAAGAAGTTTTCCTCTGGACATCCCTATTTCTCTCTGTTGCCTACAAAAATAGTCTACAATGATAGCATGGTATAGCTAGCTATCTTCTATAAATCTGAGGTAAAAGTCAGGCATATTCAAACTGCATTGTAGGATGAAAACAAAGATTAAATCCTGGTCCCACTGAAAGCAAGGATAACTGAGAGCCATGCTTTGATTTGCAGGATTGAGAGCTCAAAACCCAGCAGCACCATTTGCTGCACCCAAATACAGGGCTGGTAGCCTGCAAGGAGCTTGCTGAGCACTGGTTTTGACACTGATACTCCATGTGCACGATTTCTTGATTTGACTATTGGCTGTATTGTTACTAATCGCAGAAGTGCACTCTGAGATTGTGTCCAGACTTGTAGCTCTCTGGATTAAAAGAATGGTTTAAAGGTATTAAATTATCTTTAATTAAAATATTTGTAATCACTTAAATACTTTAATGTAGGTCCATTATCATAATGCACTCATAAAATTATTCTGCTGTGCCACACTTCCTTAAGATTAAGTAAGGAAACTGTTTTTCTTGTCCTATGCAGTTTAGAATTCCTTACGGTAAGTTAAAGAAATCACAAGCTGCACATAGCTACCATAAGAATGAGAATGAATATATACAAACAAAACCAATGATAACCCTATATAACATGCCAATGAGTGGGTTGAGGAAGCTGATGGAAATTATTTCACTTGAGTGCTAAGGGTATGTGGGAGTTCAAGAATAGATTTATTTTGTTTTTAAGTATAGAATTACAGCAATATTGCTTTGATTCTACTGAAAAATGTTTTCAAATTTTCTATTTTATTTCATTGTGAGAAGAGTAGCCCAGTGGGAGTGACTCTTAGCTTTTGGAGCTCTTTCTCTTTGTCTCTGACTATTTTGACGATGTGACAAATGCAATCAGTGTTGCTGAAAACCTGCACATACACTCTGTAAATGAAACAGAGCGTAGTTAAAGGTACATTTTTCCTTCCCGCAAACAAAAATCTGAGACGGTTTAACGCAACTTCAGTATTTTAGAGGCACATAGGAACAGTTGAGAAGAGCAAAACAGCTGTCAGCACTTTGCTTTGCTGTCTGCAGGATGCTGGTTAGGCTATAATTTCCCACTAATTAACTGATCTAAAATAGAACTCTTTGTAACTAGTCCATCAGCAATCCATGAGGTTTGTGTTGCCCACATCTCTTTTAATTTTGGCAAAGGCTTACAGTTTCTGACCTTGATGTCTTGTTTGATTTGCATTTCTGTTTTGAGACTAACATTAATTACACTGTCAAAACAGATTTTATCGTTTACGTAACATGGGCTGCCTACAGACCCAAGTTTCCTCAATATGGAGGTAGCGACTTGCGCACTGAATGACTTGATTACAGTAATTCCTTTTATACTTTTCTCCTCCTGGGAGATTGTAATGTGTACTTAGACTCCAGCTTTTTTCCAAATTTAGTGGTCACATTTCCACTTAATTGTTAGTTTCCCATACAAAATCAGAAGGATTACAGAATTTACGCCCGAAAGGATCTACTTGGAATATTGAGTCTAACCTGATGCACACACAGATTTTAAAAAAATAACTCCTTCAGTAATTTTGCCCTACCCTAGTAAATTCTGATTGAGGTTACATGTCATGCTAATGATTTCAGTCTTTTTCCACAAGTGCTATATAGATTCTGTTTAGCAGAGAGATGTCAAAAACAGGTGCTGCTTAAAAAATAGCATTTTGTATGAGATTCATATGACAGCAGTGTCTCAGTGACATGCTGTTTTGAAAAGTAATTTTAAAAAATCATATATAAGAAGTAAAAATCTTGTCTTTGTCGATAATATTTTATGATAGTGGTCCAGATCCTGAGTTTTCATGAATTGGTCTGATTTCACTGACTTTAATAGCAACAACTTCAGTGGGCTTAACAGCATGCTGTAGCTGAGTGCCTAAAACTGTGCAATCAATTTAAAAACTACGGAAATACAGAGGATTTTCTTTAATACCTCTGTGGAGCTAGAAGGCGAACTTGGGCCAAACTATTACTAGCTGCTATGTGGTAGCTCTGGCAGAAGGGATCAAGGAACAAAAAAACAGGATTCAGTCATTAATGCGGGCAAATTCCATGCAGGCTTGCTCACAGGAGACGTGGAGCAGAGATGAAGCTACCACTTTTCCAATGAAAGGTAACAGAAGGCAGGAGAGATTATGTCCCAGTGTATACCAGAGTCCTACCACTGCTGTCACAGGCACAGAGCATTTGGCTGGAGTTTATGCCACTCCTTCAGGCATTTCAAAATTAGATGTCCTGATCTGAGCTGGTTGTTGTTGATTCCTTTTATGGTTGATGGAGAGAAGTAGGCACCTGCATAGGATGATTCATTTCCTGGTAAAATAAGCATCTACGTTGGGTGAGAGTTGCTTCCAGGATTGCTTATTTTTCTCCCAGTAATTCTAAAAGAGATCAGACAACTAACTTGGACTTGGATGACTATTTTTTAAAATTACTAATGTGAGGTGAGATGGATTTCCATTTATAGTTCTCAAATACTGACTGTGTCTCAAAGGTATGACATAATTCATTGTTACGAAAAGACCCTAATTAAAAAAATGGCACAGGATAAATGCAGCATTTTGCCCCCATGGACTATGACAACATGAAATTATCAATTAAAACCTGACTTTAGGGTATGACAAATATACAGGTTTACCTAAACTTAATGCAAACAAAATGACCCATCAGGAAAAATGGTTAGGAAGTTATAGATACCTACCACTCAGACAATGCTTTGGCTTCTGTAGCTTAAGTAAAATGCAGCCCAACGTATAAACTGTGCTGATAAAACTCACTTGGGTGTAAGCAGTCTTTCTAAGAAAATATCTCACAAAAGTATCACTGTGAACATATCGGTTGTGTCTTATCGCTTAATCTGGAAAGTAAGAAACAGGGTTCTTTTGATGGATATCTAAGCTCAGAAAGACACTCTCTCTATTGAGAAACTGCCTGGTCCCTTTACTAGCTAGGATTCACTGTGGAGGTCTAAAGGAGAAAAGGGAAGAAGCAGGAAGACAGATCAATAACTAAAGTAGCTCTGTATGTTTGAGGGAAACTTATCTGAGATTCAATTAAAGGAATTACTTTATTTTAAAACAAAATTGTCTCTTGAAGTTCAAGCACAGTATGACATTGGTAAGTTTTAATGACTATTTTTGCAAGATTTGAATATTCTTACAGTTCAAAAAAATACTTTCATTACCTTACAAATGGAGAAATTCTTGAAGATGAAAAGCCCTCATAAGGGACAGGCTCTTTCATTAGCAGTGCAATAAGCAGAAGTGTGGACCTATCCAGGGAGCAGCAGAGAGCTGGAGGAGCCTGGACTGTGCAAGAATGCAACATGTTTTCCTCACCTGTCCTACACTCACATAAAGCCAATGTTTCAGTTCAAGTGCAAAGTGGGTGTGCTTCAGAAGTATTTTGAAGGGCTTTGTATCAGAAACAGAGTGGCCAACAGGACTAGGGAAGTGACTGACCCCCTACATTCGGCACTGGTGAGGCCACACCTGGAGTACTGTGTTCAGTTTTGGGCCCTTCACGACAAGAAGGACATTGAGGTGCCGGAGCGTGTCCAGAGAAGGGCAATGAGGCTGGTGAGGGGTCTGGACAACAAGTCCTGTGAACAGCGGCTGTTTAGTCTGGAGAAGAGGAGGCTGAGGGGAGACCTTATCGCTCTCTTCAACTACCTGAAAGGAGGATGCGGTGAGGCAGGTGTTGGTCTCTTCTCCCAGGTAACTAGTGATAGGACGAGAGGCAATGGCCTCAAGTTGCGTCAGGGGAGGTTTAGATTGGATATTAGGAAAAATTTT